>Ga0307936_1000640_pt1 | contig 19155 bp, 19 predicted proteins | sample OrgLakmetagenom1_FD_201839 | JGI IMG/M metagenome (GOLD analysis project Ga0307936, IMG submission 201839) | Saline water microbial communities from Organic Lake, Antarctica - #1 | ecosystem: Environmental > Aquatic > Non-marine Saline and Alkaline > Saline | place: Antarctica: Organic Lake... | reverse complement strand
CTGAGGATGCGTCTGGGACCAGCCGAACTGCTGATGGGTCAAGAACGCGCGCGCCCGTTTCCAGATCCCAAACGAACCGCGCCTCTTTGTCACGAACGAGACCTGACAAACCACGACAATGGATTTCACGGAAGCCGCGTTTTAGCGAGGAGGTGCCGAGAACCTTCCAGGTGGCCGAACGAACCTGAATAACTGAGCCAGGCTGGGGTGCTGCAATCATTTCGTAACTCCTGAAACCGCGCCCCGATTGAACAAGACAATCTGTTGATCCTGTGGCTGCCGCGCCGCAGGATCAGTATCGAGCCCAAGGCGCTTGAGCGCATAGAACAGGAGCGCCCGGCGCACCGGTATCCGGGCTCGCCCCTCTTCCATGCCGTAATCCATCTCGATCGCACGTCGTTGTGTGGGCGAGAGATCAGGGTGAGGACCGATCTCGAGCACCTCTTCACTGTGCCAGTCGGCATCAGCCTGCGGGTCTGCGGTGACCGGGCCCTGTTTGCCAATCTCGACGATGCGGGAGATCAGAAAGTCCTTGAACACCTGATCATTCCGGCAGAACGCACGCGCGTGCCAGCGGAACCCGTCAAAGGCGAGGGAATGTGGCTCGATCCAGCGCGCGCTGGGCTCGGGGCGGGACATCGACTGGTAAGTTACCTCAATGGCTGCGGGCCCATGGATCGCGGCCAGCACCTCGCGCAAAGTCTCGGGGGCAATACCGCGCGCGGGCGTCGGCGTCGCCTCATAGCCCGGGAACACACTGATCCAGCTCTGCTCTCGCGAGACCAGGCCCTGATCGACGGCGCGCAGCTGGGCGAGATAGTCTTCGGCGCTGGGCGTAATGAAATGAGGCTTGAAGCTCCGTCCTCGGACATAAGCGCGCTGGCTCTTGTCGTAGACGAGGTTGCGCTTCCATTTCTCAGCGTAACCCGCGAGGTCGAGGGAAGCCTGCTGAAGCGAGATGCCGAAGGTTTCCATCAGGTCGGAACGGTTGATACGGCCCTGCCAGAACACCCGGAACTCGATGAACTCGTTGCGTCGCTCCGCGCCCCAGTTCAGCTGTTTGACCTTCTTGCGCGGCACGCGGTCCCCTTCCTGCAATTGCCGCGAGTATAGAACTAAAAATTAGTCCCTCGCAATAAAATGAGTCGCGGAGCCGAACCGGCTATTAAAATTGGAAATCTTGCGGATCGAACCTCTGAAGGTAGGTCGCAATTTCGGTGACCAAGGCTTGATCGAGCCCATCTTCGGCCTGTATCTCGTCCAGTGCAGTCCAGGAACGATCCCGGGTTGTCCATCCAGTGTCAGGTGTATCCGGCGCTGACCAGCGCTCCTGCAACCAGCCCTCAAACAGACCGCGCTCGTCGGCCGAGAGCAGTTCAGGCGCGTGAAATGCCACCAGCCGGCGGCCAAGCTGGCGCAGACGGGGATCTGCAAGGGTGGCCACGATCTCCTCGCGTCTGCGCCAGTCCGAACGCTGAAACTCCGAGAGCAGGGCTTTGTCAGCATGGCTGTAGAACCCGCCGTAGATCTGCTTCTCGACCGGAGGGGTGGGTGCAGCGGGACCCTCGGGGAAGCGCGCGGCCAGAGCCTGTCCCACCCGCGTCCGGAACTCGGGCGCATGGGCGATCATCTCGGCGCGGCGTACCTGCTCGGCGCTGGGCGCAGCCACCGGGAGCAAGGCGGGCGACTTGTTGATGGAGAAGGCCCGGATGACCTTGGGGGTGGCATCGACGGCGGCAAAGACAGCCGCGTCATCGGCCGTCAACAGATCGGACGGATCGGCGGCATCCAGATCGAAGAAGGCCGCCTGATTGGGGTTGCTGGCCGAGGTGCCGCAGAAGCAGCCGACGGTCGCGCGCGGCAGGCCGCCCCCGAAACGCTCGACCAGCGCCATGGGCTTGAAGGTTTCGAGGTTGGCCTGGACATGCGCCTTGTCGCGGTTGGCCAGCAGTTCTGACCAAAGTGCCGGGGCGCGCTGGGCGATCTGGCGGGCGATATGGATGGTCGCCTCGACATCGCCGAGCGCGTCGTGGGCATTGTGCGCGGCAAAGCCGTTCTGCGGCGCGATGCGGTCTAGCTTGAAGCGCATCCTACCGTCTGCATCGACGGGCCAGTCGAACAGATCGGGCTGGCGATAACTGACGGCGTAAAGCGCCATCAGAATATCGAAGCGCGTGTTGCCGTGGAACTGGGTGGCGAAGATGTCGGGCTGCAGGTTCTGGTAGAAAGCCTGGCGCAGCATTTCTTCATCGAAGCTGATGCTGTTGAACCCGGTCCAGATCGCGGGCGACCATCGCTCGATCAGCGTGCCGATCGCCTGGGTGAACTCGAAGAGCGTCGGCAGGGCCGGATCCGTCAACTGCGCTGGGCGTACTCCTGTGACCGCCAGCGCCCAAGGCGATGGAATGATGTGGGGCGCGATGCGGCATCGCAGATTCACCCGCTCGATCTCCCTGAATTCAACATCCGTCAGGATAGCCGCGAATTGCAAAGGCTGGTCGAAGGCGGGCGATGTGCCGGTGGTTTCAAGATCGTAGAAGGCAAAATTCATCGGCTCAGCCTAGCCGTCGCCGTTTGCCACGTCATCCTAGAAAGAGCGCGCCCAAGGTAAACGAGAGCGGTGCCCTCACTGCACGGCGATCGGCCTAAGCATGTCGTCGGTGTCGAGCTTCAGCACGCTGCGCCAGAGTGGGGTCTTGAAAACATGGCACACATGCTGGCCGGCGCTGTCCTCGCGGGTCTCCATCAGCAAACCGGCCCATTCAAGCGGCCGCAGGACACAGGAAGAGAACGCGGCCATCTCCCGCCACCCTGCCGTATGCCAGTCCTTCGGCTCATCGTAGAAGGCTTCGAACAAGGCGGCTTCCGTCGTGCCGTGGTCCGCTTCGACGTTGATCACGTTCATCCAGACATCCCACTTGCCAAAGGGACGCTCGTCAAAGCGCGCATAGGAGGCGTGATCGATCCGGAGGACGAAGTAGGGGATCAATTCGGCAAACAGACGGCCCGGGGAGTCCGCCAACTCGGCACCCCGCCTGGTCAGCCGGAACTCGCCTTTGTAGTGCCGCCCCAAGCGGAGGGAGATCAGCAGATGATGCAGCACCTCGAGCGGCGGGAATTCGAATTCATTGATGACCTTGCTGAAGCGGAACATCTCTTCCGCGCTTTTGCCCGGCCAGCTGAAATGCTCGACAGCCCAGTGCACGAAGACGCGCTTGAATGCCTTGGTCTTGGTCAGGCCGATCGAGCCGTGCTCCTGTGCGTATTGCAGGGTCAAGCGCGCACCGCGCAGCAGCGGCGAATGCGCGAGATCGGGATGGTCATCAGGGAGCAGGCGGAATTCGATCATGGCGCGACGGTGCCACAGGCTGTGTCGCGTTTCCATGCGTCCCGCGCCGAAGGCACACGCCGCGATCATGATGCGGAGAATAGCGCCAACAATCTCCGCATGGCTTGCGGCGTTTTTGCTTTCACTTGCGAAGGATTCGCCGGGGGATGAGACTTCTTGGGGCGCCGGGCCGCGGCAGACGCTACCTAGGCGCGTCTTGGTGAGAGTGAGACGGGGCGTCTCTGGCGTCAAAGGTGTTTGATGCTTGGCGGCTGGCGGCAACCAAGTTTGATGTCAGTATGGGACGCAATTCTGTCATCAAGCGATCTTGACGCGACTAGGTTGGGGCGTCGCGCCGCGATGTACGCGTTTGATCCGCTGCTTGATTTGCTGAAAGTCCGATGCGCTGGGCGCGCCGTAGGGCGACTCGTAAAACGTTGACATGGCGTTGACATGAAACCAACGCCAAAAACCCGACTGATTAAGTCGGGTTCTAAGCGTTTGGATTATTTAGTAAATTTGGTTGCGGGAGTAGGATTTGAACCTACGACCTTCAGGTTATGAGCCTATAATCCAATGATTTCAATAAGTAATCAAAATCAATTACTTAGGCGACAAGCCTTTGATTTCACAAAATTTCAGGCCTGACATTGAGCAACATTGATGTGTTTTCACCCTCAAAACCCATCGAAAAAAGACGTACGCGCGTTGACATGGCGTTGACATGAAACTTCAACAACCGATGCAATTATAATCATTTTACTCAGCCGCACTCCAATCAAAACCGCAGGTCAGGCTGACGTGCCGCCTTCCCCGAACCGGCCGCTCACACCAAACGGCCGGAGCCAGCTGTGGTTTCAAAGACGACATTCATTTCAGGAGCAAAACTGGCCATAAGCTGGCCTCTTGTGGCCAATCACGACCCTTGTCGCGGGACTAAGTGTCGTAGTTGATAATTGGAGGAAAGAAATATGGCATCTCACGTTGGAGTTTGGCGGCGAGATCATGGTCTGGGAAGCGCTCAATCGCCGTCTTCCAAATCTCCAAAGCCTCAATTTTGTCTCCCTGGTTCCAATAAGCGCCTCCTAAATTGAACATCGCCAAATCGTAGTCAGGATCTAGTTCGAGTGCTTTCTCGTAGGATCGAATGGCATGCTCGGACTGGTCAAGATCGTCGTAAGCCCTGCCAAGCTGAAACCAACTCATTGCGTCGGGTTGGATGTGTTCCGCCTGTTCGAGCAGGATCGGCAGGCTCTCTTTAAAGCGCCCAAGAAAGTTGAGAGCGGTCCCAAGACAGTAGCCGTAGTGCCCGCCAGCCAGATCGTAGGCCATCCGATAACAGCGCTCCGCTTCTGTCCAGTCAGTCTCATCTTGAGCCCAGTGTCCGAGGCGATCCCACAAAAATGCGGCTTCCTCCGTGTTATCGATGTGCTCAATTTGCCTGGCGAAATCATCCCGAAACTCCAAGTAAGTTAGGCCGATATCCTGTCCTTCTGCCCTCAGATACAAGGTCGCCAATAGTAACTCGCGACCGCCTCCTGAGTTCCCGGGGTGGGCGTTCACATAGCGGTTCCAGAAACCCAGCGCTTGGCGCGCATTCTCCGTCGTCGTCCGACCAAAGCTAGCCACGAGTCGTGCAAGAAACGGCCAGATCCATGGATCGCGATCAGCTCGAGTTAGGAGGCTGTTGACCTCACGAAATGCAGCGCTTCCCTCTCCCATGTTGAAAAGCACGTTGGCCCGCCACTGCGCTACGCCAGCTGCCTTGGCGCGTATAGGGTCGGTGAAGACGGCCTGATCCAGATGCGTGAGGGCGTTTTTCCACTCGCCTTGGCGCACGTAGAATCGGGCCAAGGCATTATGGGCTTCAGGAAGGTGTGGGTTCAGCCGCAAGGCTTCGTGATAATGCTCGACTGCTCGCTTCTCATCTCCGAGCCGTTCATAACTCGTCCCGAGGTTCTTGTGGCCTTGGGATGCGAGATCCGGTGAGTTAGCGAACGCCGACTGGAGTAGAGCCGCCTCATAGGCGACCCTGGCATCATCCTCCCGACCGAGCGCCGAATGGGCATTGCCGATAGTGTAGTATAGACTTCCTCGCTCATAACGCCCAGTGCCAAGTTTATTCTTGTAATGAGCCAAAGCGGCTTCGATCCGCTCGGGAAACTGGCTCATCCCAGACGTGCCCAAGTTGATTTCGGACATATAGGCAAAGCCCAAGGCTTCATCTCCTGCCCCGAGCACGGCCATGAAACGATCAAAGGCTCCGCTAATCTCCTCGTCCGCGTCCCGACTGTAGAGATGCTCCAAGAGTTGCCGAGCCAAGCCTGGATCGTCGGGAACATGGAAGTCTGGCACGGATTGGCGAATAAGGCTAATAAAGTCTCTGGGGGCCGCCCGGTTCTGTTTGACCCGACTACTGCGTGCCGCCCGCGCTGCGGAGTTGGCTAACTCAGCTAGTCGACCCAACCGCTCAATCGTCAGATCTTCAGTGAAACTGACGGTGAGTGATTGCTGCCCGGTCCAGTTCTTTCCAGCGTGCTCATACTGGCGGAGAACGGTCTCCGCGAGGCAGATGCGCAGCGTCGCCGTCGGGACATGATAGGCGGCGTAGAAACTGTGCGGGTGCATAAGCAGGTAGTTCAGGTTAGTGCGGCTGACCTTTATGCTGAGAGAGCCATCCGTATTCAGGGGGTGTTCAGTGCCCTTGAGCTGCACGTGGACCCTAACGTTGGTCGCTTGACCTTTCTCGACAACTTCGATCTCGCAGTCTGTTCCGTAGTCTTTGCGGTCGGCGCGCTGTAGGATGAACCGAGCACTCTCTGTTAGACGTCCCTGAAATGCCGTCTCCGCCTTCTCCTCCGTGACATGATTTGGATCACGCTTGGGCAGGTCGTCGAAGCGGTCCAGATCGCTCGCCATCCCTACTGCTTGCCCTCAATGATATTGAAATTTGACATGAACATGATCGATTGTCCGAAAGTAACTATCTCCAAGGAATATTGAAGTTCAATTCCAGGATAGTCTAGTGGGAAAACGAGCACATCCCTTTCAGAGCCAAGCCGATGAAAGTCCGATTCCGTGGGGCGAATGCTTTGCGACCCAGACTTTGCAAAGGTCGCTTACTGCGCATTGCTGACGCTCCCAATTGGCACTGTGAGCGGCCTCCATCACGGACCCTCCTTGTGCGCTGCGACGACGCCGTCGAGCCTCTATCCACGCCTAACGAAAGACCGAACGGCGGCATAGCCACAAAACTCACGGCAGGACTCTGATGCAATGATTCTGCCAGCCTGCCACCATATCCCGCAGCGCTGGTGGCTCGATCACCTCGACCCCATCGCCCCACTTGTAGAGATGCCAGGCCATCTCGACCAAGCCGCTTGCCTCAAAGGAGACGATCAGCCCACCATCATCTTGGTCGACCATCTCTTGTTTCGGGTGGAACTCGAACTCCCGCGCGGTGACTGCGGCAGCCGGGCTGAACCGCCACACAATCCGGGTGAACTCTGCGTCTTGGTGGAACGACCCAAAGGATTGGGCAGCATAGGCTTCGAGGTCGAAATCCTTGTCCATTGCAAACCATTCATTTGTAATTTGTGCTTTGGAAACTCGATCCACTCGGAAGCGGCGAAAATTCTCCGCTTTTGCAGGGTCACGCGCAATCAGATAATGCCGCGTGCCCAGCAGCAAACCATAGGGCTCAATGGTACGCTCGCGCGGCGCCGCATCGTGCGCGTTTTGGTACCAGATGACGAGCCGATACGGCCCTTTCAGCGCTGCGGCGATGATGTTGATGACCAAGGGTGAAACTTTCACCTTCGGGCCCGGGCGACAGGCATAGCCCTTTGCTTCAAGCACCGCTTCAACGTCCGACTCCGTCCGGCGTGCAACATTAGAGGGTAGCGCCGCCATTAAGCGATCACGCACAGCTTCCAAGGATGCTGCTTCGGACTCTGCGCCTTCGCGACGCGCGCGCCTAATGCCCATTTCGAGGGCAACCAGCTCATGGCCGTAAACGCTCTGCTTGCCGAGCAGTGCGGTGTCGTGAAGTTTCCACCACCGGCGCCGGTCACTATCTGCTTTATAAGCAAGGCTTGGGAACACTTCCTGTAAAGCGAAAAGCATGCGCTGGGCAGTGCGCTCGTTAACGCGAAATTCTTCGACGATATCCTTCACGCTTACACCGCGATGGCGTGACGCCGAAATGCTGGCCAACCTCAATAGTTCCTGCGCTTTATAGTATGACATGGCGTTCCCTTTTTATCCCCGACAGCTTCTGCCGTAACACCGGGCGTATGCTCTCTCCAGAGGACGATTCGCTCTATGGTGTTCGATTGATTGAGGAATATTGCCGTCGGCTTTGAGGCGGTGATGCGAATGCTTGCTTTCTTCAATCCAAAGCCTGGACGTCCGCCCTCAGACTAACCTGGGCGTTATCTTGCCAGCTTCAGATGGCATCCCGCGCCTGCTCAAAACGAGGACACGGAGTAAAAATGGCACTACCACCAAGAGCATTCTTCACCTTGCACGAAACCGCCACACGTTGGGGCTGCACCATTGCCGATATCTCTGGCTGGGCCAGCGAGGGGAAAATCGACATTGTCACCGGCATTCCCCTGGCTATCTGCGGCCCGGACAAGGTGTCCGGCAAGATCACCATATTACCTATGGATATGCTGCCCCTCTTCCGCCGCAGCGGAACGGGGCCAACTGTCATCAACCTTCAACGCGTGAAGCCTGAACATGCGGAGGACTGGATCTATGTGACTGAGCCGGTCGGTGGTGTCGAAGTGTCCATCGCGGATTTGTTGATTAGTGGCCAAGATGTTCTTCGTTTCGAGGACGAGCATGACCTGTTGCGCCGCATCGGCGGCGGCACCGGCGCGCTGTCACCCTATGATTGGGAGGGGATGTATGTGGCATTGACCCAACGCATTCACGAGCACGGCTTGCCGACCACACAGACAGAGCTGATCACGGAAATGCAGGACTGGTTTGCCGACGTCGCAGAAAACGGGGAGGTGCCGGACGAAAGCACCATCCGGCGCAGGTTGCGTCCGTTCTGGCGCGCGCTGCGCGGTGACGCCTGAGCAGGCGGGCTGCGTCAAGCGCGCTTCACATCAACATCATGGACAATTTTGGGGCGTGGCCGGAACATTCCGGCCACCGCATCGACGCCCGCGCGCAGGGGCGAGTCCATCAGATGCGCGTAGCGCTGGGTCGTCTGCACCTGGGTGTGGCCCAGCAGCTTACCGATCATCTCCAGCGAGGCCCCACCGCTGACCAACAAGGATGCGAAGGTGTGGCGCAGATCGTGGATCCGGACGTCAGGCAGTTTCGCGTCTCGTTGCACCCTGATCCAGAAGCGGCGGATTTCTTTGACGGGTTGACCCGGCACATCGCCAGAGAACAGCCAAGGATTGCCTTTAGGCACGACAAGTGCGCGCTGGCGCACGATCGCCGCTACATCGGCCGAGATCGGAATTCGGTGAATTTTGCGCTGCTTGGTGGTGGCAGCAGGTTTTGACCAACTTCCCAATTCCAGATTGAATTGTTCAAACCGTGCCTGACGCACCTCGCCAACGCGGCTACCGGTTAGCATGCAGATCCGGATGATGCCCGCCGCGCGCTGATCCTCGGCCGCATCCAGCACTTCGGCCAGCCTCCCGATTTCTTCTTGCGACAAGAACCGCTCGCGCGCGTTCTCGACGCGCTTCTTAAAGCCTGCTGCTGGATTGTCCGAACGCCAGCCCCAGCTGATGGCAAGGGTGAACATCTTACGGAGCACTTCCCCCACGCGGTTGGCGCGGACCGGCGTGGGCTTGGCTCCCTGCAGCTTGCGCGCACGGTTATTTGGCTTCAGCTTCGACGGGCGCGCCCTGCCCTGTGCAATAATGTTGAGCAATTTGGCCACATCATGGGGCGTGATATCGGCCACCAGCTTGTTGGCCCAATGGGGAGCGACAAGCTTGGTCAGCATAGCGCGCTGGTCCGCCGCATTCAGGGGGGCCAGATGCGGGACGTGCTCGGCAAGATAGCGGTCAATCATATTTTTGAACCGTGGCGCATCGCGCAGTTCACTACGGTCGTCGAGCGGATCGCGCCCTTCATCGATTTCTCGGCGCAATTCTCGCGCACGTTCGCGGGCGGCCGTGGCACTCCATTCAGGCCAGCGCCCAATTGCCATCCGTCGCTGGCGTCCTGCAAAGCGGTAATCAAGTACGAACGAACGGGAGCCTGATCGCAGAATGCGAATAGACAACCCACGGATATCAGTATCGAACACTTGGTAATCCCGATCTTCTTCGGTGACCAATTCCCTCACAGTTTTTTCATTTAATCGTAGTCGATTAACCATATTCAGATCTCCCTTCGCCACCGACACATGCGTAGATTCGCGGACCTATCAAGCGAAGCATGGGAAGCTGACCGGCACGTAGGCGGTGACCGGCGGTGATGCGCCAAAAGCTTGCCGGTCATTGAAATCATGGGGGAAAGTCAAGACGGGTGCGTGTCATATCGCTGCGATGCGTCATGGAACGCGTATTGTGAGCAGCACCCGGAAGGCGCAGTGGCCAATTTAGCAGGGGGCCAGCGCGTCAATACTCGAAGGTTCTTGTAAATTCCGTTTAGAATCAATGACCGGCAAGGGTCTGGACCCCTTGCCGGTTGGCTCAATGCCAGTGGGTCCCCGCCAAACCACACAAAACACGGCTTAAAATTGTAAATCGACCCTGAAACAGACTCCGCAAGCACAAGGCACGCCACCGCTGCGTCTGCTTTGGTGCAGTGAAGCGTCTGCGTTTGAGCGTCCATCTTCTGAAAAACCAAACAATATCAATGACCGGCAAGCTTTTGGCACATCACCGCCGGTCACTGCCTTCCCGCCGCTCCTTCGTCTCTGCGCTTAATAATGCCTGAAATCAGTCCGTGTCGGGCGCCAAACAGGAGACAGACAATGACAAAACAAGGAATAGCCCCGCGATCCGCCAAAGCAGGCCTCTTGAGCGGCTGGATCAGCCGCCTTGATCTCGCTCTTGAGCTTGGCGTGACGGTCGAAACCCTGAGCCGCTGGGAAGGGCTTCGATTTGGCCCGCCCTGCGTGCGCGCTGGGCGTAAAGTTTATTACCGGCGCGATGCAGTACAGGACTGGCTGACACAGCAAGAGGCACCAAGCCCGCGGCGTACGGGAGGACGCCGATGAGCATCCCCCTGCCCTTCCGCCACAGGAGCCGCCGCGCTGACCGTGACGCAGCCCGCCAGGACTGGATCGATGAGCGCCGCCGCGAGGCCCGCATTGTTGTGGCCGATGTGGCTCATCATTCAGATCACCTGCTGCGCATGGCCTGCAAGGTTCTGGTCCAGCACGGCGAGACGCCAGAGGAATGCGAGGATGCACGCATCTTACTGGTCATCATAGACGCTAAATCACCGGGACGTGACGATCGCAGGTCGCGCGACGGGGAGGACCGGGGATGAAGCGGCGCGGGACACCGGAGGCAGATCTGCAACGCGCTGTTGTGGTCGCGCTTCGCTTTGCCCTCCCAAAGGGGGCAATCATTCATCACTGCGTCAACGAGGTAACCGAGGCAGGTCCCCGTGGGGCGAAGCGCCAGGCAATCCTTGTCGGCATGGGTGTGCATGCAGGTTTTGCGGATTTGATCGTGCTCTGCGATGGCCGCGTACTGTTCCTGGAGCTGAAATCCCTCAAGGGGCGGCTCAGCCCCACGCAGATAGAATTCCGCAATGCCGTCATGGCGCAAGGCTTTGGCTGGGCATTGGTGCGCAGTCTCGACGATGCGCTGGGCGCACTTGCTGATCATGGGTTCACGTCGTGCGTGGTCAGTTACGATACGGTTCAGCGCGCTGACGCCACCTTGGTGCGGAGGGCCCAGCCATGAGCCACAAAGCGACTGTCTGGGCCATCCAGCAACGCGGGTTGAAGCCAGCCACCAAGATCGTGCTCTGGTTTCTGTGCGACCGGCACAACCCGGATTTCGGCTGCTTTCCGACGCAGGCCCGGCTTGCCGATGATGCCGAAATGTCGATCTCGGCGCTGAACGAACACCTCGCCAAGTTGGAAAAACTGCGCCTGATCCACCGCGTCCGCGTCCATGATCCGCGCACTCACAAACGCCAGGCGACACGCTACATCTTGGGGTTTGAGGATGGGTTTCCACAAAAGCCAACTCCGGAAATCGGACACGGCTTATGCGGAACGGAGGAAGAACATCACCCCGAGCCAACTCCGGAAACCGGAGATAGAGCCATCTCCGGATTTTCGGCAAAGCCATCTCCGGATTTTGCCCAAAGCCATCTCCGGAATCCGGAGACTAACCTTGTAAGGGAACTTTTAAGTAAACCTGTAAAGGAGGAGGAGGACGCGGCTGCGCGAGATTCTGATTTTGATCGGTTCTTCGCAGAACTGCTCGGCGCGCTGGGCTTTGCCACCAGTGCCAGCCTCCCGGCCTGGTGGCAGGGCGAGCCTGCGCGGTTGCACGTTCGCCGCTGGATCGATGACCTCGGGTTGACTGAGGATCGGATCATCGAGGTCGCGACGGAGACCCGGAACGATCATCCGAACCCGCCCGATGGCCCAAAGGCGCTGGATCGGTTCATGGAACGCGCCGCTCAGCGTGATGCGCAAGCCGCAGCAGATGCCAGCGGCGGGAAAGCCAAACGGCAGCGCAAGCGCGATGTTGGCCCTCCACCCAGTGAAGATCAACTCGCGGTCTTTTACGCCGCCAAAGTGAACTCCGACGAATACCTGCCCGCCAGCATGATCAGCAACGCCATGTGCGAGGCCATGCTGGCCCGCGGCCTTGTCACCCGCGAGCGGCTTCTGCTGCGAAAGGGGCGGTGAATGGCATGGTGTCACGTCCCCGGCATGGATTGTCCCTCTGCGCAGGCGGCGGAGGTCTTGATCTGGGCCTCATGCTCGCCGAGCCCGGCTATCACACCCGCGCGCTCATTGAGTGGGAGGATTGGCCCCGAACTGTCCTCATCGCAGCCCAGCGCGCAGGATATTTCGTCCCGGCACCAATTTGGGACGACCTGCGCAGCTTCGATGCACGGCCCTTCCGCGGTGCCTTTGACACGGTTCTCGCCGGATATCCCTGCCAGCCATTCAGCGCCGCTGGCAAACGCGGCGGCGCCGACGATCCGCGCCACCTCTGGCCCGACGTCGCCCGGGTTGTTGGAGAATGCGCTCCCGAATGGGTCTTCCTCGAAAACGTTGCCGGGCACGTCACCCTCGGCTTTGAGACCGTCCTGCGAGAGCTTTGGGACATGGGCTACACGCCTGCGGCGGGCCTGTTCAGCGCGGCAGAAGTCGGCGCGCCGCACCAGCGGCTCCGGATCTTCATCCTGGCCCACACCGATGAGCCTGCATCCCGGAACGGCAACCTACAACCCGGCCGGGAACAGCGACTTCACACGCAAGGCCGAGGCGCTGGCGCTGGGCATCACCAATTGGTCGACGCCCAAGGCAACGGACGGCGCGAAGGGTGGTCCGGGGCAGAGCTACGGCTCGGGCGGGACGCCAACCCTGCCAGCGCAAGCGGCGCAATGGCAGACCCCGGTGGCGGACGATCAGGTCGACCGGCTGCGCGGCAAGATCAACAGCAGGGGCGAGCCGAAACTGAGTGCGCAGGCGATCCAGTGGCCAACCCCGGCGGCGCAGAACTGGAAGGGCAGCAGCCCGGCCAGCGTGACGCGGGCGGATGGCAAGAGCAGGATGGATATCCTGCATTACCGCGCGGAACAGGGCTTCACCCACCCGGACCCGGTGATCACGCAGCATGGGCAGCAATCCTCAATTCACGCCCCGATCTCGCGCCCGCTCTGGGCCTATCTGATTGCCTCGCATGGGCGCGTCGCATGTCGCAGGATCCTGAAAGCCCGGGAACGACGGCGGCTGAACCCGCTCTTCGTCGGATGGCTGATGGGCTGGCCCATCGGTCACGCGCTCTGCGCCTGCTCGGCAACGGAGTTCACCCTCTGGCAGCTGCGCATGCGTGGCGCACTCTCGCAGCTGCCCATGGCCTTGGGCCCGTGGATCTGGCGGCCGACGGACGGGCCGGAGGGCCCAGCGCAGATGGACCTGTTTGAAGGAGTGCAGCCATGAGCATGCAGGGACGGATTGGCCGCGTTGGCGGCGGACGGCTGAAACGTGCGCTGGGCGTGCAAGCGGCGCTTGAATGGGCGTTCCAGGTGGAACAAGCGCAGCTGGAACTACCCCCACCAAAGGATGTCATTGAGGAAGGCTATGGCTCTGGGATGGAGTATGTCCTGATGCAGCAAGGTGCGCTGGGCTGCAAGGTGGACGGTGGGCAGTACAAGATGGGCAGTTACACCCATGCAGACGCAGAGGTGATCGCTGCCACTGTCGCGGGGATGCCTCACAGCCTCGGCGGCATCCGCATGGCAATCAGCGTGGCGGAAATGGCGCGCATCGGGATTACGCCAAACTGGATGCCCGGAGCAGTGCCGCGCTGCGTGCCTGTCGACATCAAGCGCAACCGCCATGGAGATCGTGCCGTCAGCGTCGTTGTCGGAACGGAAAGGGTAATGGTCAGCGGCAAATGGCGGACAATCGAAGTACGCGCGTGTCCAGTGAACTGGCGACCACGTCCAGAACAGATCGCATCAGCGCGGCGCGGCTATGAGGATTGGTGGCAGGCGCTGGATTGGGTGCGGGATGGGCTGGTGGCAGGCGGCATGCTGAGAGAGATGGAAGTAACGGATACGATGCCAAAAGTACGGCCCTGGAACAGGGAAATTCCAGACAGTCGTAAATGAAAGGCTTCAAAAGCGGTTTTTTCGCTATCCTTACCGGACTACTGGCAAATCAGAGATCCGCGTCGTATAGCGTGGGCTGCGGTGTGCAGACCGCATCGCCCAGGGGCTATCCATGCCCTCAGAGGCAAGCACCATCGTCTTCTTGCCGAACCGGGCGTTAACTGCGTCCAGCGCCTGCATCACGGCATGCGACCGTTCAACTGACCCATCGGCCACGTCAAACAGGGTGCGGGGCCGGTCCGCCTCGGCCACAAGGTCATCCAACATTACGCCGGACTTCGCGAAGGCGTATGGCCCGCCTTGTTTCGGCCAAGCCGCCTCCACGCATGCTCGCACCACTCGCACGAGGTCCCGCGCATCAGCCGTCATCGGGGTAAGGTTCACCGTTCTGGACGCGGCATGCTGAGGCTTGCCCGTGTTGAACCGGCTGGTCTGGAAAAACACCGTGATGGAACCAGCAACCAGACCGTGCTGGCGCAGCTTTTCAGCAGCGCGGGTCGCGTGGGCGGCCAGCGCGCTCATCACCGTCTCAATATCCCGCATCGGGGCACCGGAGGATCGAGTGACCGCCATCCCCTTGCGCGGTGGCGGTGCTTGATCCAGCGCCAGGCAGGGCTCCCCTTGCAGTTCCAGGACCGTCCGCTCAAGCACCACAGATCCCAAGCCCCGCGCCTGGCGGGTGGGCATGTCTCTCAAGTCCGCCGCCGTATGAACCCCGAGCAGGGCAAGCTTGGCCTTTGTTTTGCCGCCGACCCCCCAGACATCCCCCACCGGGACGCGTGGCAACACCCAGTCCGTTACGGAACGGTCCATCATGTCCAGCACACCCTTGAAGATCGGGTTTCGTTTGGCCACCTCGTTGGCACATTTGGCGAGAGTCTTTGTTGGGCCTATCCCGACCCGGACCGGCACGCCGACCTGCAACAGGACTTGCGCCCGCATGGCTTGCGCGTGCGCATCCCGGTCCCGAATTCCGCCGAAATCAAGAAAGCTCTCATCAATCGAATAGACTTCCACCACTGGAGAGAAGGTTTCATAGACCTCAACCACCCGGCGCGAGATATCGCCGTAAAGGGTATAATTGGACGAGAACACCCGGATCCCATGCACCGCTATCTTGTCCTGGATTAAGTGCAGAGGCGCGCCCATTTTGATCCCAAGCGATTTCGCCTCGTCCGAGCGGGCAACAGCGCAGCCGTCGTTGTTGGACAGGACGATCACAGGGACGTTCTTGAGGGAGGGCTCAAAGATCCGTTCCGCGCTGACGTAGAAATTGGCGCAGTCCGAAATTGCGATGGGCCGGATCATTCGATGGGGTAACGCCGAACTACACCGGCGATCACCCCCCAGATCTCGCTCCCCTCGGTCAGCTCAATGTCCGGGAAACACTCTTTGGCGTTGGCGCTGGACAGGTAATAGCGGTCTGCAGTCTTGCGCAGGATCTTTGCCGTCACAGACCCCTCGACCACAGCCAGAACGGCTCGACCGACCCGGCGCTTACCCGCCCGGTCCACCGCGATCAAATCTCCGTCCCGAATGCCCACATCCCAGAGACAATCCCCCTCTACCCGCCACCAGAAAGTGGACGTCGGATGGCGCACAACCCAACTGATTGGGTCTATCTCTTCCTCAAGATCGTCAGCTGCGGGCGAAGGAAACCCTGCGCTCGCCGTCATCAGCGCGAGCCGTTGAGGCGCGCCAGGCAGACGTACTGGGTTCTCGATTGGATAAACGGGCATAGGCTCAATATGTTCCTGTTATGTTCTAATTGAGCCACCCATATCAGATTGCGGTGTCGATCCAAGCGATTCTGAGCGAGTCCCAAACAAGTGAAGGATCTCAGAGCTTTTAAAGCTGCTGAAGTTCGAATTATTTTTCAAGAGATCCGAGCTTATCTCGCAGCCCGCACTGGGCATCAATCCTAAGCGTGGCGAAAATGACGCGCGTCGGATTAACGGCCAACTTAAAGCCTTTCGCGGTGCCAATTTGCGTGCCCGTCGAAATGCACCCCAATCGACAGGGGGATCATGCCGTCAGCCCCTGCACCAGACCAAGAACTGCTGTGAGTGCCGTTGGGCCCTCGACCAGAACGCGACGGCCGTCTGACAGAGTGATGTCAACGCGGATGGTCGTAAGCGGCGTCCTGTGCTGGGGGCACCTCGGCCTCCATCAAGGGAGCAAAGGCCAATGCTGACGCTTCAACCTCAATGGGGAGAAAGTCGCATTCGCCACCCCCTGCGTCTGGCGCCTCAGCAACTGGGCCAAACCGTGAATCACGCAGCCATTTATGGATCAGGTTCGCATTCATTCCGTAGCGTCGCCCAACCTGCGCTACGGACACACCTGCCGTCGTTGTTTGTGCACAAATTGAGCGCTTCTCATCGTCAGACCAAAATCGCTTCTTCTGAAAGATACCAAGGTGATGCCTGGGACGGGCCGATCCGCCACTATCTCGAATACATAACAGCACAGAACGAGGGTGTGACCGTCGCGGCAATCCTTGAAAAGGCGCTGGGCATGGAAAAGACGCGCTGGACGCAAGCTGATCAGAACCGGGTTGTGCGCACCCTCACCAGCATGGGCTTTAGGCAGTACTGCGCCCGCGTAGGCGGCCACGGAAACAGCGCCCAGCGCGAACGTCGGTATCGGCGCAACAGCCTCGGCTGGGACCAGACCGCGTGATTGGGTCCGGGTCTGCCAGCTCTGGGTCCGGGTCTACACCTCTAAAATAATTCAACAAAATCAATGCTGGGTCCGGGTGGGTCCGGGTCTGTTACAGAAAACTTATCAGGGGGGGACAAGCAGACCCCCTATAAAAAGGAAGTGAAAAGACCCGGACCACCCGGACCCACTAAACAATTTCAAGGGGTTATAGTGTGCCCTATACCCGGACCCTATCCCTGCCAGCCGTTCAGCGCAGCTGGAAAGCGCGGCGGGGCCGACGATGCCCGTCACCTCTGGCCCGAGGTCGCCCGCGTCATCCGGGAATGCGCCCCGGAATGGGTCTTCCTTGAAAACGTCGCTGGTCACGTCAGCCTCGGCCTTGAAACAGCCCTGCGAGAGCTTTGGGGCATGGGCTACACGCCTGCGGCGGGCTTGTTCTCGGCGGCAGAAGTTGGCGCGCCGCACCAGCGGTTGCGCATCTTCATCCTGGCCCACACCGATGAGCCTGCATCCGGGCACGGCGACTTACAACCCGGCGGGGAACAGCGATTTTACCCGCAAAGCGGAAGCGCTGGCGCGGGGCATCACGAATTGGTCGACGCCGAAAGCGACAGATGGCGCGAAGGGTGGTCCTGGTCAGAGTTATGGCTCGGGCGGAGCACCAGCCCTGCCTGCACAGGCGGCGCAGTGGCAAACGCCAGTGGCGGACGATCAAGTCGACCGGCTGCGTGGCAAGATCAACAGCAGGGGCGAACCCAAGCTGAGTGCGCAGGCGATCCAGTGGCCGACCCCGGCGGCGCAGAACTGGAAGGGATCGAGCGAGGCCAGCATAATGCGGGCGGATGGCAAATCCCGGATGGATATCCTGCACTACCGGGCGAAACAGGGCTTCACCCGCCCGGACCCGGTGACCACGGTGCATGGGGAGCGGTCCTGTCCACACGCCCCGATCTCGCGCCCGCTCTGGGCTTCAATGATTGCCTCACATGGGCGGGTCGTCTCGCGACGGATCCTGAAAGCCCGGGCACGACTGCGGCTCAATCCGCTCTTCGTCGGATGGCTGATGGACTGGCCCATCGGGCACGCGCTCTGCGCCTGCTCGGCAACGGAGTTCACCCGCTGGCAGCGGCGCATGCGTGGCGCGCTCTCGCAGCTGCCCATGGTCTCGGGCCCGTGGATCTGGCGGCCGAGCGAGGGGCCGGAAGGCCCAGCGCAAATGAGCCTCTTTGACAGATCGCTGCCATGAGCATGCAGGGACGGATTTGCCGCGCCGGTTGTACAAAGGTGAAACGAGCGCTGGGCGTACAAGCGGCGATAGAATGGGCGTTCGGGTGGAACAAGCGCAGCTGGAACTGCCTCCACCAAAGAATGTATCCGAGGAAGGCTTCGGGTTTGGCCTCGAATACGTCCTGCTGCAACGCGCGGCGCTGGGCTGCAAAGTGGACGGTGGTCAACACAAGATGGGCAGTTACACCCATACGGATGCGGAAGTGATCGCCGCCACCGTCGCTGGAATGCCTGACAATCTCGGCGGCATTCGTATGGCGACAAGCGTGGCCGAACTGGCACGTGCCGGAATAACGCCAAACTGGATGCCCGGTGCGGTGCCGCGCTGCGTGCCAGTCGACCTCAAGCGTAACCGCCATGGCGATCGTGCCGTCAGCGACTTTGTCGGCACCGAAAGAGTACTGATCACCGGCAAATGGCGGATAATTGAAGTGCGGGCCTGTCCGGTAACCAGGCAGCCGCATCCGGAACAGATCGCCTCCGCCCGGCGTGGTTATGAGGATTGGTGGCAGGCGCTGGCTTGGGTGCGGAATGGGCTGGTGGCAGGCAGGATGCTGCGGGAGATGGAAGTGCCGGCAGTTATGCCGAAGGTGAGACCTTGGGGATCCGGCTGACAACGTCGCAATGGGCGGAAAGTGTGAGTTCGCTGCACCTGTAAAGGGATCCTATCAAAGACATGAAAGCGGCCATTCACGGCTCAGGTTCAACGCCCCCCGTGCTGAACCATGCACAAAGGTCAGCAATGCGCAGGAACTTCCGTCTCACCCTTTCAAATCTTCGTTTCCTTGGTCATGAGCTAATCTTAATGTCCACGACGGCAGCAGGTAATGCATGAGGGCGTGTTTTGGTCAGCCCTGGTCTCATCTGACGAACCAGCTTTCGAAAAAAGTGTTTATAAATCCTACTGTTTGCTCTACCGTGAGCTGAAATTATCGAACCACTAAGATATATGGGTTGGGGCACGGTTTCTTGAGACAGTTCATAGCGCTAATTTTCCATCGAAGGAGGATAGACCATGGACGACAAGAATAGCTCGACATCTGGCGCGACGGAGGCCGCGGCCCCGGCGGCGCGCG
>Ga0307936_1000610_pt1 | contig 19465 bp, 20 predicted proteins | sample OrgLakmetagenom1_FD_201839 | JGI IMG/M metagenome (GOLD analysis project Ga0307936, IMG submission 201839) | Saline water microbial communities from Organic Lake, Antarctica - #1 | ecosystem: Environmental > Aquatic > Non-marine Saline and Alkaline > Saline | place: Antarctica: Organic Lake... | reverse complement strand
CTTTGGGGTCGAGATAGGTCGAACGTTCTTGCACATCGAGAATAACCACCCAGCCCATCACCGCACCATCGCCGCGCATCAGATATTGCGGCCGCCCCGATGCCCGCGCCTGATAGAGCGTTTGCAATTGGCCCAGCCCGCCGAACTTTTCCGGATAAAGCTTGGCCTTGATGGTCCAGCTTTCCGGGCCTTCGCCCACGAACTCCAGTGGTGGCCGAATGCCAAGAACCGGCTTTTCGGCAAAGCCCGCCTCGTGGCCGTGGCCATAGGTGTTCGTGTTAAAGGGGATCACCTCAAACTGCACCGGTCCCAACATCATCAGCATCACGCAAACCTCATACCTGTGTCCGCAAAGACGCCGCGGAAAGCCTCGCGCAGTTCGCGGCGCATCTGCTCGCCGATGTCGCGGGAGAGCTGCGCAGGATCGACACGCTCTGTGGTGTGGATGGTCGGCGCGATGCTGATCTGCACGTCGATTTTGGGGAAGGCCACGCGCGGTGCCGTCTGTGCTGTTCCCGACGCATCGACCGCATCCGCTACTCTGCCCCGCGGCGGTGGCATTTCGATTTCTTCTGGTGCAGACACGTCGGACGGTGGTGTGACCAGCTGCGGCCCGATTGACTGGACCGCGGCCACGGCCGAGGGCAGCCGCTGGATTGCAGCAACCACATCTTGGATTGCGCCGAACGTGTTCACGAAGCCCGACCGCGATGGCGTGACCAATTCTGGCCCTTGCTCGCCCACCAGATAGGTGCCGTCCCGGCTGACCGGGCCACCACCTGCACGGGCACCGTCAATCTCCGGCACCGATGGCACGCGTGCAACCGCACTGCCTTCCGCGGCAGCCATTTCAGCGCGGAGCGCGCGTACGCGGGTGAGTGCTTGGTCGATGGAGGCAGTGTCAATCTCGGGCGTGGTCTCCGTTTCCCCGAGTATGCGCAGTGCCTCTGTTACCTCATCCGCGCGCAGGCGACCCGCGTCCAGGTCTGCCTCGACCCCAACCAGCTCTTCCTGCAACCGTCCAAGGTTGGCCAGCAAGGGGGCCGCCAGGCTGTCGCCCATCGGCCCGTTCTGATCAATCTGGTCGATCTGCGCCTGAACCCCGGCCATTTCACCGCGCAGGTGGCCAGCATAATCTGACAGGTCCTGCAGATAGTGCGGCGTTGGCAGATCACCAGCCGCGCGCGCCGCTGCCAGCGTCTCTGCTGCCCCACTTTGATCGGTTGGCAACAAATCAAATTCAGCCTGCCGCGGCGGTGCCGGGATCTCTGGCGGCGTGACCTCCTCTTCCCCCATCATCCAGCGCAGCCAGCGCGGCGGCTCGCCAAAGTTGATCAGGCTGGACAGATCAATGCTGCCAATCGCGTCAATGATACGCCCCGGAATGCCCGCAACCCAGTCGATGAATTCCCCAAACCGCTCACGGGCCCCGTCCCAGATCGACTGGATCAGAGCGCGACCCGCCTCGACTAATGCGCTGGCCGCCTCAATGATCCGGGCAGGCAAGCCAGCAAACCAGCCAATGATGTTCTCGGTGACTTCCCGCGCCCGTTCGGTGATTCGAGCGACGTCTTCCTCGGACAAAGTTTCGCGCCCAAAGAGGCCAGAGAGCAGCTCGCCGAGGCCGGAGACCTTGTCACGCACCCACTGCCATGCGTCGCCGAAGGCGGTGACGACCGGGTTCAGGAAGGAGAGCTTCTCGCTGACCCAATCGAGACCCGGCTGCAGCGCTGCGCCGATCGCCTGTCCCACGCCGGTAAAAATCGCACTGATCCGATCCCAATAGCGCCAGATGGCAATGCCAGCCGCGGCCACTGCGGCCGCAACCACCGCGAACGTGCCCCAGACAGGTGCCGAGATCGTGGCGACTGCAGCCCCTATTGCCGCAATTCCGGACGACAAGGCCGCGACGCCCGGGACCGCCAGCGCGATCCCGGTGAGCCCGGCACGCAAGCGGCCAATCGTCCCGAGCGGCTGGCCAGACATGGCCGCCAGCGCAGATTGCAATCCGATCATCGAACTTGCCGCTGCGCGCGCGCCAATCGCTGCGCGACCGATGCTGTTATAGCCCGCTGCAATCAGTGACAAGACACCCCCGCGCCCCAGAAGCCCGGCAAAGCGCAGCGCCGCCATCGCACCTTTGAAGGCGATCACCGCTGCAGTCGCACCCACCACGGCCAGCGTCACCTCCGGATAGGCATTCGCCAGATCGGCCAGACGGGTGATCAGCGGCGTCACGGCTTCGGCAAGCTGCGTGATCGCGGGCATCAGCGCATTGCCGATATTGATCTGAAGCTCGGTCAGAACGTTCTGGAACCGTTGCATATTGGCCTGGAACGTGTTGTTGCGGGCTGCAAACTCAGCAAAGGCCGAGCCTGCATAGGTCGCGCGATCCCCGACCATGCCAAGCGTGTCCTCGACAAGGTCAAGGTTGGTCAGCAGCGGCCCAAGCGCGCGGGCCTCATTGCCAAAGAGTTGCGACGAGATCGCCGCGCGCTGCTCGGCTGGCAACTGGCCAATCCGGCGCAGCACGTCGATCGTGGTCTCAACCGCGTTCTCCTGCATGGACCGCGCGGTCTCCTCCGCGTCCAGTCCAAGCGCCTGTAGAGCCCGGCGTTGTCCGGCGGTGGCTGCCTCGCCCTTTGTAAGGGCGGCCCCCATGTTTCGGAATGACGTCGCAGCAACCTCGCTCTGCGCACCAGCCGCCAGCATCGCCGAAGCGAAGGCAGCTGTCTGCTCAGCCGTAAAGCCAAACATGGTCGCCTGCGCGCCCACACGCTGGACCACGTCCAGAATATCCGCCGCACTCGAGGCCTGGCTGTTGGACAGATGGTTCATCGCATCAGCGAGCAACACCGTCTCGTCGATAGTGAGCCCAAGCGCCGTCATCAGGTTGGCCATCGAGCCACCCGCCTGCTCGGCGCTGATATCAAACGCCACGCCAATCCGGGCAGCGGCATCTGTGAAGCGGATCAGGTCCTGCCCGGCAATTCCGGCCTGACCCGCCGCCGCGGCAATCTCCGCAAGCCCCGTCACCGCGATGGGAATGTCGCGCGACAGCGCAAAGAGATCCTGCTGGAACTGCGCAAAGGCTGCAGGGCTTGGAAAGTCCACCACCTTGGCCACATCGGCCATGGCGCTTTCAAATTCCGACGCGGCCTGGATTGGCGCGCCGATCGCGCCGCGCAGGGCGTAAAAGCTGGCCACCGCATCCACCAGCCCACCACGCGCGTCAGCAAGCGCACGGTTGTTGCGGGTGATGGCCGCGTTCAGGCGGTCCCCGAAGGTGATGGGCTGGCCATTGGTCTCGCGGACGGTGTTCGAGATGCCCGCAAGCGCATTGGCCGCCCGGCGCGCCGGGCTGGTCACCCGGTCCAGCAGTTCGATGACCAGTTGGGACGTGAGCTGTGTCATGGATCACCTCATCTTCGCCGCCCGCGCGAGACGCCGGGCCTCGGCGTGCCACAGCACCACCTCTACCCAGTCCATTTCCTCAAAGGCCGTGAGCGGCGTGTTTAGCCAGTGGGCGGTTTCGGCAACGACCGATCGCCAGGAGGCGAAGCCGTGCCCTTGGGGAAAAAATCCGCAATCACCTCCGACAGCGTGGTGAAGTCGTCAGTGTCCAGATCCTCGATCATCTCGACCGGATAGCCCGTCAGAGCCGAGGCCATGACAATGCCCTGGTCCAGACGATCGGTGATGCCGTCCAGTGCGGCATTCATCCGCTTGAGGTCCTTGACCTTGGGCTTGGCAATGCGGATCTCGGTGATTTCGCGGCCCTCGAAGGTCACCGGCACCGAAAGAGCGACTGTTTTCGTCTTGGGGTCAGACATAGATTACCTCAAAAGCCGTTGGGAAGGCGCAAGATCGCGCGCTCATCTGCGTTTTGCGACGTGCCGTTGACGCGCCAATCGGTGGTGAAGAAATCCCAGTAATATTTCTCAGCCCCCTCAAAATAGAGCTCGTAATGCAGGATCTCGTTGATGGCGTAATCAAAGCCCTGCAACTCACCACGCTGGAACGCCTCCGGATTGGCCGTGCCCAAACGCCCCTCCAGCACCGCCTTGGCCTCGATGGCCACGCCGTTGCGCTTGTCGCGCACTGAGCCGTAGGCGGTGAACTTCTTGCGCGCCGTGGCGCCGAGGCCAAACTGCGTCAGCAGGTCCGGATCCCAGCCCGCCAGTTTGAAGCTGGCCTCAAGCTTCTGGATGCCGAGGGCGACCTCAATCTGCACACGCGAGCCCCCAGGGTGATGGTCCTGGGTGATTTCCTGCAGGTTGGGCAGCTGCAACTCGGTCAGCGTCAGGTGCTTGGAGGCCGTGGGGTTCTCATCGCCGCAAAACAGGTTTGCGGCCTCCATGATGTAGATATTGCTCATCAGAGCCTCTCCTTGATGTGGGTGGTTCAGCCGGTGATCGTGCCGACCTGCGCGAGCAGATCGTCGAGCAGCGCATCAAGCGCCGGACGGTAACGCGCGGATTGGATGCCGAGATAGCGCAGCACCGGTGCTTCCTCGGCGGCAAAGCTGACCGTGAAGCGGCCTTGGCGCAGTTCCTCGGGCGTGTTCTGATCGCGGGTGAACTTCATCTCGAAGCCAAGGATATCGCCATCGGCCTTGAGATTGCGCAGGCCGGTTTCCATCGTGTTCAGGATAGCCTGGATGGTTTGGCCCGTGACGTTGAAGCGCCCGAGATAGAACCGCACGGTGCGCAGCAGCATCAGGTGGATGAAGTCGCGTCCGCGGGTCACGTTGTAGAACCGCCAGAGATCATCCTCGCCTGCGTTGTCGGTGCCCACGAAGATGAACCCGCCCTGACCGATTGCACTTTCCACGCCCATTTCACCGCGCAGCAGCACACCGATATTGGCCGACAGCAAGCGCTGGCCTTCGGTTGCGCCATCGGTGAGCGAGAAGTTGATGGGACGTGAGGGGCCAACAATGCCCTGCACCGGCTGGTTGGCCCAGCTATTGAACGGGCGGCCCTGTTTTTCGTGGTCGCGGCGCACGCCGATACCGATCACCGCGGGCGACAGCGGCTGAACGACCGAAACCCCACCGGCAAACACCTTCACTGCAGGGTCGACCGGGATCAGGCGCTGCGAGGCAATCGTCTCGCGCCAATCGATGGCGTCCTGCTCGGTGGTGGCGGGGCCATCCACGACCGCATGGGCCAGAAGCTTTTCGCAGATCGCGGGCAGTGCTGCGCAGACCGGGTTGGCCTCACCGACACCGCGTTGACTGGTATAGCCCGGGGCGCAGATGAGGCGCGGAATGATGCCCAGCTCGGGACCTGCGGTGATGAACGCCTGCAGACCGGTCGCGACGCCGTCGCCGACGATATTGGCAATGGTCGCATCCGTATCGATCCCTTCTTCGACGCGCACGACCACGACCTTGGCGGCCACCTGGAACTCGCCGAGCTGCGCGTTGATCAGCGTGACCGCATCGCGCAACGTGCCGGTCGCACCAAGCGCTGTCAGTTTGATCGCGTCGTCAGAATAGAGAAAGACCGGCGTGTCCGCCGGGAACACCGATGCATCGGCATCGGGCGCCGTGCCGATCAGGCCCACAACGGACATATCGCTCCAGACGGGCGGGCGCGGCTCGGTGTCGATCCGCGTGATGGAAATCCCGAAGCTCGGGTCAGACATGAGAGGGTCTCCTTGAATAGCCAAAAACCCCACGCGGCTGTCAGGCGCACAGGGCAGTGGCAATTGGGTCATTGAAAGCGGGCGTTGCAGGCGCGTTTCGCGCTCTGGCACAAACTCAAAACGACAGTGTCGGTGTCGTGATATCGAGGTCAGTTTTCGTGTCGGACTGGATCTGGATCTCGAGGATCAACGCTGGTCCCGCAGAGGCTGTGGGCTCCCCAAAGACCCGGATCGCGCGGATAAACCCGCCCGCACCGTCATCGACAACCTCACCCACCTGCACATCGCGCACATCGGTGACGCCCAGCTTGGTACTGATCTGTGTCAGGACAGATCGCATTTGCTTCTTCTCCGTCAATACGTCCCGCCATCGACCAGATCGATCCCGCCTTGCAGGGCCGTCAGCGTTGATTGCAGGTTTGAGACCTGCGCAATCGTATGGCCATGGCTGCTGGCCGCTTTGCTCGCGAGCTGCGCTGTGAGGTTCGGAATGTCCCCAATCCCCAGCGCCACTCCCCCCGCCTGACCGTTTACGGACGACACAGGCCCATTGACCAGAACGCTTTCAGCGATATCCGCCGCGGCGGCTGCATCCTGTGCCGCCTGCTGGGCCAGGGCCAGGGCGCTCGAGACCGCGGCGGCCGTCTCGATCACCGAGGCTGCAAGGCCCGCACTGGCAGAAATCACCCAGTCGCCATGCGCAGCCGCACCGATATCGCCGTTGACAGCCACCACTTCGCCCGCCAGCCCGCCATTGGCGCGGCTGTAGCCGTCGACCCGGAACACCGCCCAGTCGTTCAGGCTGCCGCCCCCGTCACGCGTCAGCACGACATAGGGCGTAGGCGCAAAGAGCGCCCGTGCAGGTGTGTCGTCGATCTCAAAGGTGGTCTGCAAGCCCAATGACACAGTCAGCGGCGTCGAGGACGTGGCCACGAGAAAGCCGTTCTCAGCCGCCGCCGTTGCGGTGGCGAGTGCAGGACCCAAGACCTCATTTACACGGCTTAGCCCCAGCGTCACCAGATTGTCGGTGGCACCGCGAATGCGCCCAAGCTGTGCATCGAGATCACCGAGGCTTTCAGCAATCAGGCGATAGCGGCGATTGAAGAAATCCCGATCAAGGTCCTGATTGTCCCGCACTCGCAGATCTTCAAACCTCAGCATGGCGTCACCCTTTCTTCAGCGGCTCGGATGTGGCGATCGCCTCGGGATGGTGTGCTTGCAGGCTTTCAAAGATGGCAGCCGTCACTGTGTATCGCGCACCGGGCCGAAACCGGGCCCCGGCGAATTCAAGGGGACGATTGACCGTCACCCGGTAGTGGGTTGGTTTGGATGCCATTTAGCTGTCTCCTCAATCAGATCAGGTCTGGGCGTATTCGATCAGCTCACTTACGAGAAACGGCACTGCCGCGCTCACCGTCGAGCCCACGATCTTGACCGCGTAGGTGCTGACCGAGGTTACATTGAAGATCGAGGTCCGCCGCACCGTCCCATCAGCCAGCACCACATCCTCAACCACATCGGCCGCCTCCACCCCGTCCAGCGCAGCACCGGTCATGAGCGTTACTGTGCAATCGTGGTTCACCTCTTCAAAATGCTGCAGGTCCGTGACCACCTTGACGCTGGTTGTGGGCGAGCCGAGCGTGCGCTCATCCGACACCCAGGTGAACGCCGTCTTGGGCCGCGTGGCGACCGTCTGTGAGCCAGCAAGCCCGAAGCCCGGCATCAGGTCTGTGGTGCCCGTGAGCGTCATTCGCAGCGGCAAGATGCCCGGCAGACCAGAGAGGTCCGGACCGCTGGTATCACCATCCAGCGCCACCCAGGCCCCGTTCACCTGCACTTCGATATCAGTGCGACAGGCAGGTGGTGTCACGCCCTCATGCAGCACATCAAGATCGAGAATGCCGCCCGCCAGCTGCAGCGCTGTCAGCTCGACCGAGAGCCGTGTACGCTCGAACCGCGCAAAGTAGAGCCGCATTTTCATATCATCGACGAGGTTGCCCGCGAAGAACGCGCCATCTGTCGAGACAAAGAAGGTGCCTTGCACCACCCCGTTGTCGGTGTTCGTCATGGCGACATAATGGTCGCCCGTGGTCACCAACACGATGGCATAGCGCCGCCCCGCCGTCAGGAAGGTCGGCATGATCGGCAGCTTGGTTTCCACCAGCGACGGCAAGCCCACTTCCGTGGAAATCGCTCCCACCTGTATATTCAGAACCGGCAGCGTCGTGCGCGAGATGACCCGCGACAGGTCCGGCATGCCGAAGGCGGTCTCGGTCACCAGCAGTGTGACATCCCCCGCAGCGGCCTTGCGTGAGAAGTAAAGCCCAACCTGGCTCAGCCAGCCATCCTGCGAGTTCAGAAAGGTCTGCGCCACTTGCTGGCCGTTGATCGTGGCCGTGGTTGTGACCCTGTCCCAGTATTGCTCCTCATAGGTGTCGATCCAAAAGCGGCGAACCCGGATCCAGTGCACATTGCCGTTGGGCACGCGCGCGCCATTGGGCATGCGGTCCGGCAGGCCGTTGGTGACCTCCCAGGTCTCTCCATCCCGGCGGAAGATATTGCCTGCCAGATCATAGGTGCCCTGCCGCCACCAGCGGCTGTTGGTGCAGACCACCATGGAGTTGCCATAGCGCCGCCGCGTGCGGGCGCGTGTGAGCTGGCGGATGTCGGTGGTCTCAAAGGTGTACTGCGCCAGCCGCGTCTCCGAGGCATAGCCCGTCAGATCAAGCCGAATGCCATGGGCGTATTTGGGCAGCACGAACCCGCTGGTATTGGCGATATAGACGTTGTTGGGGTTCAAGAGTGCTAGTTCCGAGGTTTCCGCCCCAGCCCGCGGGAAGCGAATGCCTTCCTCGACCACGGCATCGAAACTGGGGTGGTCAACGTTTGAGCCCTCCGCCGTCAGGAAGTGGTTGGTGCCGTAGTAGATATAGGCGCCAGGGGCATAGACTTCCGTGCGTAGCTCATCGAGTTGTTCTGTGAGTTCGACGATTTCGGCCTTGGTGGCATAGCCCGCCAGCCGGTCCGCCAGCGCCGATAGATCCGTGCGCAGCGTATCGACCTGGCCGCTGATCTGGCCGCGCCAGCGCTCCAGCGCAATCGTGCGGTTGGCAACATTGCGCAGGTTCGGCAGCTGCGTCGCCTGCCACTGCTCGATCGCCACAACGCCGGTGGTGTCCAGCAGCACATAGGCGATCACTGTCACATTGGCATCCGTGGCGGGATAGCTCGGGTCCGGCCCTTCGGTGCCCGCCACGGTTGAGATTTCCGCGCGACGCAAAGACTCCATCGCCACCGATTGCGGCTCGGTGGTGCCGGTCTGGGCATCGATCAGGAAGTCGCGGGGCTGGATATCCGTCTCGACCTCCTGACCAAAGCTGACGATTGCCACGCGCTTGCGGGTCACCAGCGGCAGGACGTTGAAGAGATCAACGATGATGTCCTCGCCGCGCGCATAGACGGCCCCGCCTGCATAAAGTCGGCCTGCAGAGAGCGTGATTTCCGTTGCAGCCGTCTTGGTGGCGGAAAAGCCTGAATAGGCCTTGCCGCTTTCCACCGCATCTCGAACGATGTGATCCATCGAGGTGCGGGCAAAATCCTGCATGTTGTTGAGATCGGCGGATTGCAGCTCCTGCCGATCGCGGTAGATGACGGTTCGTTCCATGTCTCAAACCTCTGTTAGTGCGCCGAGCGTGATATCGCCCACTGCACGGCGGTCGCCCGGTCGCGGCACGCGCCAGGTCTTGGTGTTGATCAGGACCTTGTCCCGCAGCGATTTGGCGACCATCACCGCCTCGCGCGCATCCGCGACCGGCTTGGTGCTGGCAGCCACGATATAGCCATTGACGAAACGGCCCGCCGTGCGTGGATACCGCCGCCCTGTGATGCGGGTGAGCACCTCGGCGTGGTACGGCGGCATTCCAAGGCGGGTGTAGCCAAGATGGGTTGACCGCTTGCGCTCTTCGAGCACGCGGGCCAGGTCATGGATGTGCCAGCGCTCATAGAGATACTGCCAGGATATCGTCTCGGGCAGAAAGGTGCCGGAAACATGCTGGCACGGCACGCCGGGGAAAATCGCTCCAAACTGGCGCGGGTGCTGCTGCGCCACCTGCTGGGGCCGCACATCGATCAGCTCACCTTTTGGCAGTACGGTTGTGTATTGCTCGCGGCCCAGCCGGTAGCTGTAGCTCGTGGCCCGCGGGATGCGGACGATGCGTTGGCGCACCCCCATATCGTCGATTAGAAACGCGCGGGTTTGGGGCGCGGCGTTCAGATGGATGGCCGCCGTAGGTTTGGGGGGGAGAACCACCTCGTCATAGGCAATCGCGTTGAACTCCCCAACGCGTTCTGGCGTGACCGTGCGGAGCGTCAGGGTCGTTTCGCGGCCACGATCATGCAGCTTTGCGGTACGCACATAGCGCGTGCCTTGCACCGAGACCGGGTTGTTGGGCCCGGCAAAGGCGGTGCCCGGGCCGTCTGGCGCCGACAGATATCGGGTGTTCCGGCCGGAAACACCCCGGGCGATGAACGGATAGACCCTGAGCTGTGCGAAGCGATCGAGATAGGCGCTGCGTTCCGTCTCCGTCAGCGCCTTCGACAGATAGGTCTTGGCGGGCGGCACGATGAACCGCCGCGCCTCGGCCCCCATCACGGCGAGCGCTTGCGCGATGGCGGTCTGGGTCCCCTTGATCGCATGGAACGGCAGTGACCGCGCGGTACGTGCGCGTTTCTTTTCCTCCGGCCAGTCCCTGTCCCACAGATCGACAGACAGGCCCCAAGCGAGCCAAGGCAGATGGCTGCTCGGGATCTGATGCGGTTGCACCAGCGGACGCAACCCGATGGGCAAATAGGCACTGCGTGCGCCAGTGAGATCGGTCGCCTCCTCGAAGGCCGTGCGGTTGTCCGGCAGCAGGGTCTCGCGGGTCATGGACGGGGATCCTATTCATCGCGGAGTGTGGCGACCGTCACGGTGATAGCATCGATCGCGTAAACCTCGGTCGGCCCTAGGACGAGATCTGCAGCGGGCGTAACAAGATCCACCGAATGCACCCCCTCGACATGCAGCTTCGAAAAGATTGCCGAGCGGCGCAGGTTCATGCCCAGCATCCGGTTGGTTTCCACCCAGTCAGATAAGGCTGACAGGGCCCGGTCGCGCACCACATTGCCGTCTGGGCCTGGATAAAGGGTCAGTTTGGCCGTGATGTCCGCGCGCTGCACGCGTGGCCCCAAGACTTCAACCATGTCCGTCAGCGGCCGCACATCATTGTCGATCAGCGACAGGCGCACGGTTTCGCGTTCCGTAAGGCTGGGAACCGGATCAGGTCCCGCCCGCAGGATGGTGACACGCACCCGGCCGGGCGTCGTCATGATCGCCGTGGCATCGCGTGCCCAAGGGGCCGCGGTGAGCGCATGATAGACATACGCCCCCTCCGGCCCTGCCACAGAAAAGGCCTCCGGGGCCAGCTGCACGCGACGGCGCAGGCGATCATCGTCTTCCGCGACCAGCACGCCCGTTGTGTCCTCGACCTGCATCCGCTGCGTGGCGAACAGTGCGGCCAGATGATCGAGGTTGCTGCCATAGGCTGAGGCCAGTAAAACCGAACGGGCCGCATCATTGATCCGCCCGCGTAGGAGCATCTCGCGATAGGCGAATGCCTCAATCAGTTTGCGCGCGGGCTCGCTTTCGAGATCAATGACGCCTGCGATGGCCGGAAACCGCGCGACCAGATCATCGCACATCTCGGTGACGATCGTGTCGTAATCCAGCGTCTCGATCACGTCCGGCGGCGTCAGACCGGAAAGGTTGATGGCGGTGAAACGGCTCATGGTTGGGCCTCGCGTTCCTCGATCAGCACCCCGTCCGGGTTGGCATAGGCATTGATGCGGCGCGCGCCTTCGACCGTGAAGTCGCCATAGGTGGCGCGCGGGCGGTACTCGCCCTCGAGGAAGAAATGCAGCCGTCCATCGCGGGTCACCTCAACGATCTGAATGCGGGTCACGCGGTATCGCGGCTCGAATTGCTCGATCGCAGAGGTCACCGCAGCAAACCACGGTGTGACCTCATTGGGCGTGATCGTGCGCCCCAGCAGGTTGGGCACAAATGATCCATACCATTCGCGCATGATACGGGCGCCAAACCGCGTGGTGAAGATGTCCTGCAGGCTCTGGGCCACGTGTGGCCAGCCCTCAATCACACCGCCGGTGGCGGCGTTGAGGCCGACGGATGGGTTTATGCTGCGCGTGGCCACCGGTTAGCCCTCCCTGGCCCTTATTCGTCACCAGCGCCTTCGCCAGCGTCATCATCCGTAGTTGGCTTGGGGTCGCCCTTGGCAACTTTCCTCGCCTTGCTGGCGGGCGCAGTCTTGCCACCCTCGGACTCGGAGCCGGGCACATCCAGCGGCCGCAATGTTCCAAGCCGCAGTTCATGCTCCGCCTGCTTGGCAGTCAAGGTCAGGACTGTCCCGACCCCGGTGTTGTTCTGCCCGGCGACGAAGCGCCCGGCCTTCTCGGTGATAGCGTAACGCCGCATTGATCTTTCCCTTCGGTTCAGTTGGCAGGCTCGCCGGTCGTGGACGGCCCTGTGCGGACCCCGCCATGAATGTGGGTGGAGCCGATATTCTTCCCATCGTGCGTGACCGTGCCGCCGGTGATCTCCACGCCAGCGCGAGAGACCCTGAAGGTCACGTCGCCAACCGTGATCTGCGCCTGTGCGCTGGTGAGCTCAAAGGTCAGCCCGCTGACTTCGCTGCGAACGAGATCGTCTGCCAGCGTCATGATCACGTTCCCGTAGGTCATGACGTTCTGATCTGCCGCTTCCGACGGGCTCAGGTTGCTGGCGTGGTGGGTCAGCGGCACTGCCACGGCCTGTTGGAAGTCGCCCGTGGGCGACATGGCCGTGAATTGCTGCCCAACCGTGGGCGGCGTGTGGACGCGCAGGGCGCCCGAGAACTGGGCATAGGGCACCCACGGGGAAAGGAACTGCCCGTCCCGGCCATGTGCCGGGCCAAAATCCAGCCGGACCCGTTGCCGGGCAGGATCGACCTCCGCCACCGTGCCATGCCGCATGACGCCTGCGACACGGCGCTCCAAATCGGTCACACGCGCAACAAGCTCGACGATTTCGCGGATCGCCATGCCTATGACCCTTGCGGCTCGAATACGACAGTCTGGTCAAAATCCAGAAACGTGATGTCCGCGAGCGGTTGTGGGTCCGCATCGAGGTCTGCGACCGGCCCGATGCCGATCTGGTTTGCCACCTCCAGCGGGACACCAAGGGTTTCCGCAGCCCGGCGCCAATCGGCAAGTGGTGTGCCATCCATCTCCGCGCGCAGTAGGCTTGCGATATTGGCCAGTATGGGATCGGCCTCCATAAGAGCCAGCGCATCCCCCCAGGCGCTGTTTGGCGCGATCGTGCCGCCAGAAACCGGGGTTTCCACCAGATCGCAGCTCAAGACCAGCTGCCGTGCAGCAAAGCGCACGCCGTTTTCGGCCGATGCGCCGCGCCGGGAAAGGCTGCGCGTGATCCGGGGGACCAGCATCATCCAGACACGCGACCACGCATTGTTGTCGCGGTTCAGGGCGCGGACCACCTGATGCTCCATGATGTCGAGCGTCAGCTCCATCCCTTCGTCCGTGTGCGGAATGGCAATGGTGATTTGACCGCCGTTCCCATCAGACGCGGGCACTTCGACCCGGGATGCAATGGCAATCTCGATCACCAACTCGCAACGATGGTTGCCGCTGCCGAGATCGCGCCCCGTCACCTCAAGCTCGTGCTCGTCGGTGGTGAGCACGATCAGCGGCTGGCGCGTCTCTGCAATGGTCTGGTCAATCGGGTCGACCGCGCTGTCGAAAACCCGCGGCCCGGCCAGCGTCCGGTCGAGCAGCGCACGGGCGGCCGCGAGGCGCATGGCAAGGCGGGTCAGGCTCATGACGGCAGGTCCTCCCAAACGAGAATAAGGTTCAGGTCGCCCATATCCGTGTGCTGGACTGAGGAGACCGCATAGGTCGGGCTGCCAGCCCGGCTGGTGAGTCTGATTGTATCGCCCTTGGCCGGAAGAGCGGTCAGCGCATCGACCTCGGCCTTGGCGATCCAGAACTCGGCGCTGGCCGATGCCACACGCGTCGTCCCCGAGAAGTCCGAGCCCCGGGCGATCCCCTTCAACCCGTCATCTGCAGGGCCAGCGGAAAACACCCCATAGATGAGGTGTTGCGGCCGGTCAGGATCGGCCGCGCGCTCGACATATTGGACCGAAACGCGCGGCCGGTGGACCGCGACCTCCGCGAAGGTGCCCTTGATCGCGCCCGACAGAGCGGCGTCGAGATCGTCAAACATAGAAGCCACGGCTCAGGTCCTTTCAGCGGGCGGCCTCACGCACCAATCAGGTGCGCTTGCCGGGGATCAGCACGCGCGGGCGGGTGCAGTATTGCAGGGCGTTCATCTGGAACTCGAGGTTCACGCCCTTGCCGTTCTGCATTTCCCACTGCTTGCCATAGAGCCGCTGGCCCGGCGTGTTCACCGTCTCGATGTAATCAGCCGAGGCATAAACCGTGCGGAACAGCCCGGGCACGCCCATGGGCACGAGATGGCACTTGTCAGTCTCAATCCCGACATTCTGACCACCGCGGTAGTTCATCCAGGTGATGCCGCCGAACTCGAACGCGCCGTAGATGCCGGAATTGCCGGAATTGATGTAGGCGTTCCGGAGTGAGGCCGCATCGGCATAGCCCTTGTAGGTCTCGCGCACTTCCTTGTGGCCGATCAGATCGTCGAAGAACGCGTCGCCACACAGCGCGATGACGCTCGTATACGGCAGACCGTCGAGAATGCCCGCCATTTGGCGGATGACACCGGCGCATTTCTTGCGCAGAGCCCCGTCAGTGGCACTGGCATTGTCGAGATCAAAGTCGACCACGGCCTGCTGGTTTTCGCCAAACTCGGTAAAATAATCGAAAAGGACCGAGCCGTCAGCGTCCAGAAGCTGGCCAGTCTTGAGGATATTGAGCCGGTGGTATTCCTCGGTCAGCGCGAAGAACTGGCTGGCTTCCGCCGCACGGTCCGCGATCTTCTGCTGCAACCGCTCGACGGCCACTTCCTGCCCGAAGGCGCGCACCTGCTGGACCTCGTCGGCATAGATCGCATCGTCGACCTGGAAATGCGGCACCTTAAGCATCCGCATGGCGCGTTTTGATTTGCCAAAGGTCTGGCCCGGGCCACCGCGGGGGCTGGCCGAGACCAGCATGCGGTTTTGTTCCTTGTCCTTCTCGATCGCGATATCCAGAGTGTCGATGCTGGAGGTCTGGAACAGCCCCATCTGCCCGATGCGGGAGGGTGTGTATTTGATCTCACGAAGCGCATCCGTGAGGCGCATGACGCTGAACGCGTCCTGACTGAAGATGTTGAGGATCGACATGGGGGGTCCTTTATTGCGTCGGCGCGCCAGCAACTGGCCACGCGAGATCGGCCCGTGGCCCGAGGGCGCGCGGGGGATCAAATTTGAAATGTGTGAACGTCAGGGCGCGGCGTTAGCGCACCGCGAAAGTCCCACGCGCTCAGCGCACGATAATGCCGACACCCGCGAGATCAGCTTGGGCAGCGACCTGTTCGGCAGGCTGATCCCGGTCAGGATGGTAGGTCAGGATCTTGCCGTTGACCTCGGCGTCCCGAGTGATGCCGGCAACCGCAACATCACTTGCCGTGGCATCACAGCCATAGAGCGCGATGGCCACTGCGGTATGGCTGCCATCAGTGGCACCGACAGCGCTGGCCAGGTATTTGCCGCTGGCGGTGATTTTGCCCAGCACCGTGCCGGGGGCAATGATGCCCGCACCGCTGGCGATGGTGATGTTCTCCCGCGAGCGCTGCCCATTGGCCTCGGTCATCAGGAATTCGCCGGGATGCCGGCCTTCTGTGAGAACAGTCATGGTCCTTCTCCCTTATTCAGCCAAAGCGCGCATTGGCGTGGGTGATGGCTTTCGACCACCCGGCCACACTGCGCTCGGCGCGGTTGCGTTGATCGGCCGGGGTTTCAGCCCCGAGCTCAGTCTCCTGTGCGGCCCGGTCGGCAATCGTCGTGCGGACCGATGCATTGGGGGATGCCGTCATAACTTTCGCGGCATCCACAGCTGTCATCTCGGTCTCAAGCGCCAACACCAGCGCTTGCGCCTCTCGGCCTTCGGCCTCGGGCGCTGTCAGGATGGACTTGATCCGCGCCGTGGCCTCGGCTTTGCCAGCGGTGACACCGGCGGTACGCGCCTCAGTGCGGGCTGCATCGACGGCGACTTGCAGATCAGCGTGGCTGATACCGGGAACCGATGCGGCTGAAGCCACCGCAGTATCGGCCTCCATAGGTGTCTGGGATTTTGTCGAATTGGTCATGGGTCCTCCCTTTCTCTGGGGAATTGCCCCGGAGGGCGGTTGCGAAAGCGTGGCGATAACCTCGTCCAGGCTCGCCACGCGATCGGCGAGACCCTGGGCAATGGCATCCGCGCCAAGATAGGTCCGGGCTTCCGTGGCGCGGATCGCGGCGGCGCTGATCCGGCCAGCACGCCCTTCTGCGACCAACCCGACAAACTGGTCGTAGATTTTGAGGACCTCGGCTTGCAGATCAGCGCGCACCGCGTCCGACAGCGGTCCGAACGGGTGGCCATCAACCTTGTGCGCCCCGGCATGAATGAGCGTCGGCTTCACGCCGCGATCTTCCAGTTCCCCAGAGCGGTCCAGATGGGTCAGCACCACACCGATGGAGCCGACCATGGAGGTGGGCGAGACGACAATTTCGCGCGCCGCACTGGCGATGCCATAGGCGGCCGAGGCGGCCACATCATTGATGAAGGCCAGAACCGGCTTCACCTCGTTCACAGTGCGAACGAGGTTGGCTGTCGAAAACATGCCGGTCGCCTCACCGCCGGGGCTGTCGATATCCAAGAGGATCGCCCGCACATCCGGATCTGCTTGCGCCTCGCGCAGCTGCGCGGCAATGCCCTCATAGGAGACCAGCCCCGAATTGGCTCCGATCCAGGCACCGCGGTTCACAAGGCTGCCGACGATGGGCAGGATGGCGACGCCGTTTGCAACCCGCATTGAGCTGACGCTGCCATTATCGCGGCGGTGACTGCCGACAAAGCGGTTTGATTGCGGGTCCGGAGCCGCCAATGGCTCGATGCCAATCCGGCCCTGCAGCACATGCAGGATCAGATCAGCCTTGTCCGGGTGCAGCAGCAGCGGCCGGTTCAGCACGCGCCCTGCAATTTGTGCAAGCGTTGGCCCCACCAGGCTTTGAACGATTTCCGGTGGTTCCGTCACCTCACCCCTCCTGTTCCAAGCGCAAAGCGCCGCGGGCCACGGCCCTGCTGCTGGGCGCATTGTCCTTCAAAGCCGCGAATGACGGCCAAGAGCCGGTCGGGATATGCCCGGTGATAGGTCACCGACCGCTCCACCCCGTTTGATCCCGCCCGGAACCGCACCTCCATGGCACCTTCTCCCGCCACAAGCCGGACATAGACCTGCCGCAGGTTGGCGGCCGCCCCGCAGGGATTAGCCTCATCAATGCTGATCGTCATGCGTCTGCCTCATCGCTTGTGTCGTCAGCAGCTGTAGGACCACCGCCCTGCGCGCCCATCATCTGCGGCTCGGGCAGCCCATATTCGGCCCGCAGCGCCTGTTCCTGCGCCAGTTGCTGGTAAACGTCGTCCACATCGGCCCCGAGATCGGTACAGATCATCGCATCCGACATGACACCAAGGCGCTTCCAGACCTCGTGGGCCTTGGCTTTTTTCAGATCATCGGCCTGCGGACGTGGGTCACCCCGCCATTCCGCCCGGCACGCAGCCGTGCGATTGGCCATAAAACCGGCAATCCCACCCGGAAACGGCAGGCTGCCCGCCTCGATCTCTTCCTCGAGCCAGGCCTCAAAGATCGGCTGGCAGAATGGCGCCATGATGTTGCGCCGCCGGGCTTTTGTGATGGCAAAGATCTCCGTGGTCGCCGCTTGCAGCGAGGAATAGGTGGCCCCCACATTGTCGCCCGTCGCACTTTCATAGGTCAGCCCCAGACACCGCGCGAGTTCGCGCAGCAGATGCATCGCAAAGGCCGCGTAATCCGACGATGGATGGTTGCTGGTGTGGAACTTCAGCTCCTGTCCCGGAAACAGATGCGCCAAGCGGCCGTTGATCCCCACATCCAGCGTGCTGCCGTCGTAATAGCCCGCCACCATCTCGATATAGGCCTCCATTGGCGAGATGCCTTGCGCCAGCATCTGCGCCTGCTCCTGGGGCGTCAGAAGCCCCTGCAGCACCTGTTCCGTCGGCTCGTCCGAGGTGATGGTCACTGCAAACAGCGTTTGCACAATCGCTGCCATCAGCGTGGCATCCGCCAGCTGGTCGAACTGGCGGGCGACCTGCAGCGCGGGGACCAGAGGCGAGATGCCCCGGTGTGTGCCAGGCGCGCCTTCAAAGATATGAATGACGCGCGGCCGCCCTGCCCGGTCGCGGGCGCGCACATCGTATTCCACGTCATGCCGGAACAGGTCCTTGCGGATCGCGCGGTAGCCCACGGGCATGCCATCGGCATCCGTGTAGACCCCGTTGATCAGCCGCCTCATGCTTTCCGTCTTGCGCGAGAGCCGCTGCGGTGGCAGCAGTCGTACCTTGGTGCCGTAGCGGTTCCAAGGCCGCTTGCGCCAGGGCAGTTCCGCGAGGATTTCACCGGTGACCAGCCACGATCGAAACGCCGCCGCCTGCATCTGGCCAAAGGTCCGCAGGCCCTGAATGTCACATTCCTGCGCGTTGCGGGACCAAAGTTCGAACCGGCGCTCCACCGTTTTCGCCCAGTCAGATGCTTGGGCTGGCGTCATACCGAAGGTTTCATTTTCCGGCAGCGCCTTCAGCTGTAGCCCGGTGCCCACGGTGTTGGCGACGCATTGCTCCATGGCCCCGGCCAACCAGCCGCTGTTGTGCAAGAGGTCGCCCACCCGCGCGGCCGCATCGTCCCAGGCCTCGCCAATATCATCCTGGCTTTCCCGCAGCGCCGGTTTCCAGCCCGCAAAAGTGACACCGCGCCCACCGCGCATGTATTTGCCCGAGGGTTTAGGGAGGGTCATCCCCTCAGGCCCTGCCGGTTGAGGCAGCGCCTCGGCCAGCAGGTGTTTCAGCCTTCCGATCATCGACATATGCGTTACCTGTTCAACCGGCTGCCTTGGCGTGCAAATCGCCTGCGCAGAGCGCCGCTGCCGTTACGCAGCTTGGGCGATTGCGAGACCAACGACGTATCTGGTGGGTCTGACATCGGTGCCAGTTTCTGGTCATGCCCCTCGGGCACCGCCGCCTCGATGGAAGTCTTGCGCTCGATGCCTTCCGGGATCCGCTGAACGTTGAATGCGTAGCCGATGGCTGCGCAAAGCGCCTCGCAGTTGCCAACTATGATGGCCTTGCCATTTCGGCGCGCTATCAGCGTTCCGTTTGGCACGGTCACGCAATACACCATCCCAGAGTAGGCGACGTTTCTGAAAATCGGAGCGTTATCTGCTCGACGCAACGAGGCGGCAGGCGCACGAATTTCAGAGACGTGATACTGGTCGACTGTGTTGGGCGAGGTCCGTCCGTTGATGGAGTAAGGCTTGGCATCGCGTCGGATGATATTTGCGCTCCGTCCGGCCTTGATAAAAAGCTCCTGCATATCGTCAGCCAGCTTGGCGCTGACCGTCGCATAGGCACGATACCCATTCTGAACCCACCCATCGCCTAGGATGGCGGCATCAAGGAACCGGTCGATCAGGTCGCTGCTCGCACGTCGGACAAAACCCGGAACGCGCCT
>Ga0307936_1000590_pt1 | contig 19818 bp, 18 predicted proteins | sample OrgLakmetagenom1_FD_201839 | JGI IMG/M metagenome (GOLD analysis project Ga0307936, IMG submission 201839) | Saline water microbial communities from Organic Lake, Antarctica - #1 | ecosystem: Environmental > Aquatic > Non-marine Saline and Alkaline > Saline | place: Antarctica: Organic Lake... | reverse complement strand
AATCAAAAATGGAGAGGCAATCTCATCCATCGCACGACAGTTCGAGACCAGCAGGCAGACAATCATGCGCGTCAGAGATCAAGCATAATCCTGTGGGACTTCGCGTTCCTTTGTTGGGATAGACCCTGAAACCACCCACAACCAAGATCACGCCACAACGCAAAGAGGCCCACGCATGCTGACGGAGGCCTCGATCATTTCGGTGGGGCGAACTGCTACTCGGCGGCCAGCCAATAGTAGTGAGTGTGCGTACGCGCGCGTCTCCACACAGGACCAAGACGTGTCCGGTCAAATTGCCCGCCTAAAGGAAGCTGGCGCTGTCCGCGTGTTCGAGGATGTCGTTTCGGGAAAGCAGTTTGATCGCCCAGGATTGAGTGCGCTGCTCGATCACGCCCGCCCTGGAGACAGTCTTGCCATCACGCGGCTGGATCGCCTCGGTAGATCGCTCAAGGAATTGTTGGAAATCGTCGAAGACCTGAAAGCCCAAAACATCGGTCTTATCAGCCTTGAAGAGCGTATCGATACCACATCCGCTGCAGGCGAACTGATTTTCCACGTCTTCGGTGCCATTGCGCATTTCGAACGCCGGTTGATTTCCGAGCGCACAAAAGATGGTATCCAAGCGGCTAGAATGAGGGGCAAAAAACCGGGGAAACCGCCTCTCGATCCAGAAACAGTCTTGGCTCTGCAAAACCTAGTTGAGGCTGGAATGACCGCCGGGCAAGCCGCAAAACAACTGGGTATCGCAAGATCAACAGCTTACAGATTGATTAAGTAAACAGCGGAAACATAAAAGTTCCCACATTGTTCCACCTTAACGGGATCCTACGCACAAACCTTCCGATGGGGCCTACTGGACCAACCCCGACAGCTTGCCACAATACAGGCCGAGTGGGTGGGGCATCCACACCATCAGTGTCCAGTTTTCAGGGAGCACCTCACACAAACATCTAGTTTCGATGAACGGCACCCAACAGGCTCGCAAAGAAATGGAAAACTTAAAAAACCAATCGGTGACGACGACGGCTTGCGATCTGCATCAATAGTATATTTTACACGACCGCCCCCGGCACGGAGGCAAGAAGCGAGCGCGTATAGTCATGCTGCGGATCGCGCATGACCCGCTCGGTCGGTCCGGCTTCCACGATGCGGCCTTCCTGCAGGACGCAGATATGATCGGCGATCTGACGAACCACAGACAAGTCGTGCGTGACGAACAGGCACGACAGCCCGTCTTCACGCACGAGTCGGGTCAGCAGGTTCAGGATTTGGGCCTGCACCGATACGTCGAGGGCCGATACAGGCTCGTCACAGATCAGCACCCGAGGTGACAGGGCGAGAGCGCGCGCGATTGCGACCCGCTGGCGTTCACCTCCCGACAGTTGCGAGGGGCGCCTGTCGAGATAGGTGACAGGCAGGCCGACCTGATCCATCAGGGCATGCATCCGGTCGACATGCGGTTTGGGCACGGCGTTCGCCCTCAGGATTTCAGTCAGGCAGCGGCGGATGGTGTGGCGCGGGTTCAGCGTGGCGTAGGGATCCTGAAACACGAATTGCACATTGCGTCGAAACGCGGCTATGTCCGCGCCGCTGGCCCGCGCGGGGTCGGGCGCCGGGACGCCGTCGATCTCGATCGCTCCCGCATCGGCCGTTTCCAGCCCCACGAGGCAGCGCGCAAGAGTCGTCTTGCCGGACCCGCTTTCCCCCACGAGGCCGACGCAGGTGCCGCGCGGCACGTCGAGGTCGATGTCCACGAGGACGCGGGTCGCGCCGAAGCTCTTGGCGAGGCCTTCGATGCGGACGAGCACGTCCGCGGACGGCGCGTCGGCCTCACCGGCGATGTCGGCGGCCGAATGGGCGTCGCGCCGCGTGGCCATGTCCTTTGCGATTTCATTCTGGCGGATGCAGGCGGAGCCGTGGCCGGGTGCCGCCATGACCAAGGGCGGCTCTGCCGCGCGGCAGGCATCCGCCGCCCAGTCGCAGCGATCTGCGAAGCTGCACCGGCCTGCCACATCGTCGGGCTCCGGCACGCCGCCGGGGATCGTGTGCAAATGCGACAGCCGCCGGTCGATGGGCGGCTCCGACAGCAGCAGCCCCTGGGTATAGGGATGCCGGGGCCGGGCGCGCAGCGCGCTGGTCGGGGCGACCTCGACAAGGCCACCGGCGTAGAGCACCAGCACGCGGTCGCAGATCGAGAAGGCCAGACGCAGGTCGTGGGTGATCAGGATCAGTCCCATGCCCCGGTCGGCACCCGCGCGTCGCAGCAGCGTCAGGATTTCGGCCTGAGTGGTGACGTCAAGCGCCGTCGAGGGTTCGTCCGCGATCAGGATGTCGGGATCGCCGGCGAGTGCCGCCGCGAGACCGACACGCTGGCGCAGACCGCCCGACAGCTCGAACGGATACCGGCGGGCGACGGCGGCGTCCGGAATGCCGACTTCCGCCAGCCTTTCGGCGACGGCGGACCTCGACGGGGTCGCCAAACCTTCGGCAACCTGCGCGCCGACCCGCATCAGCGGGTTGAGCATGGTGAACGGATCCTGGAACATCATGGTGATACGATCGCCGAGCAACGCGCGACGCTGCCCGGGGGTCCTGTCTTTCCCGTCGATGGCCACTGTGCCGCCCGCCACCAGTCCCGACGGCAGCAGGCCCGCCAGGGCACGCATCGACAGGGATTTTCCCGACCCGCTCTCTCCAACGATGCCGATCGTTTCGCCGTGGCCGAGGGTCAGGTCCAGGCCCCGGACGATGGTGCGACCCGCGTCGGTATGCACGGTAAGCCCCGCGACGGACAACAGACCGCTCATGGCGCCGTCCGTTCGCGGAAATGGTCGCCCAGCATGTTGATCGCCCCAGCCGTCACGACGATCGTCGCGGCGGGCAACAGGACGGAGGCCGGGTTGGTGAACAGGATCTGGCGGTTCTCGAACAGCATCCGGCCCCAATCCGCGGTGCCCGGTTCGACACCGAGCCCCAGGAACGACAGCCCGGCAAGGTTCACGAGTGCGAAGGCGAAATCCAGCACCACGTAAGACAGGATCAGCGGCAGTACATTGGGCAGGATGTGGACGAAGAGGATCCGGTGGCGAGGAATGTTCTGGATGCGGCACGCCTCGATATAGGGCTGGCTGCGCTGCGCGAGGACTGCCGAGCGCACGATGCGCGTATCGGGTGCCACGAACAGCAGCGTCAGCACCCCTACGGCGGTCCAGTAGCCGCCGCCCGTCACGCCGACGACGACGATGGCGATGAGCGGGCCGGGAAGTGCCAGGATCACGTCGACCGTGCGCATGATCGCGCCGTCGATCCGCCCGCCGAAGTAGCCCGCGACAAGTCCGAGCAATGTCGCAATGGCAAAGGCCCCCAGCGCGATGACGGTCGGTCCGAGGATCGCCGTGCGCGCGCCCACGATGGTGCGTGACAGCACGTCGCGGCCGAGGTTGTCGGTGCCAGCCAGGAACTCGGCCGATGGCCGCGTGTCGCCGACCAGCAGGCGCTGGGTGTCGGGCGATTGCGGCGCGACGGTTTCGCCGAATGCCGCGCAGATCAGGATGATGGCGACGCAGAGGGCCGCGATCCACAACAAGGGGGACATGCGTCTCATCGCGCAGCACCCGCAAACCGGATGCGCGGGTCGATAAGCGCATAGATCAGATCGGTCGCAAGATTGACGGCGACCACGAAGACCGAGAACGCCAGTGTCGCGCCCTGGATAAGCGGGATGTCACGCTGGCGCACGGCATCGACCAGCAGACTGCCGAGGCCCGGCAGGGCAAAGGTGGTCTCGACATAGATCGAACCCGCCATGATTGCGACGAGGATGACGCTGGCGGCGGTTACGACGGGCACCAGTGCGTTGCGCAGCAGGTAGTGCAAGACGATCCGCCGAGACGACACGCCGCGTGCGCGGGCAAATCCGATATAATCGCGCTCCAGCTCCTCGAGCACCGCGGCCCGCGTGATCTTGACCACGATTGCCATGACGGTAAGCGCGAGTGCTATTGCCGGCAGGGTCAGATGCCATGCCCGGTCGAGCGCGCCCCGGCCGGCACCGAAGACGGGAAACCACCCCAGCACGAACCCCAGATAATAGAGCAGGAAAAGGCCGGAAACGAAGGCGGGCGTGCTCACTCCAAGGACGGACAGCGTGACGATCGTGCGGTCGAAACGGCCGCCCCTGTTCAATGCGGCGGCTATCCCCAGCGGAATGCCGAAGGCCAGCACGATGGCGGTCGCATAGGCGGTGAGCCACAGCGACAGCCCGAGCCGCGCGGCGATGGCCTGCACGACCGGCTGCCGTGTCTGGATGGATGTGCCGAAGTCGAGATGCAGCGCGTCCCACAACCACAACCCGTACTGCACCGGCAGCGGTTCGTTCAGGTTATACTTCGCGCGCAACGCTTCGAGCGCTTCGGTGGAGGTCGGACGGCCACCCGTCAGCGCGCTCGCCGCGTCGCCGGGGGCAAGCTGTACCAAGACGAAGACGAGAAACGAGATCACCAGCAGTAGCGGGATCGTCCCTGCAAGTCGCCACAGGACGAACCGTGCCAGCGATCCGGTCATGCGGGTCATCCCAGATGGGTGTCGAACCACCCGACGGCCTCGGCCGAGAGCGTGGCCCGATGTGCGGTTTCACGGATGTCGTGGCCTTCGCGCGGGAACGTGACCTTTCGTGCCGGCACGCCGTGGCGGCAAAGTGCCGTGTAGAGCCCGTCTGCCTGCGAAACCGGTGTGCATTGATCGAGCGCACCGTGCAGCATCAGCGTCGGGGTCGTGGCGCGGTGGATATGCGACAACGGCGAGCGGTCGACGAGCAGCGCGCGGACGGCAGGATCCGACACCGGACCGCCACCCACCCACTCCGAAAAGGCGTGGTTGCAGGTATAGTTGCAGCCCAGCAGATCGCCGATGCCCGATATGACGACGGAGGCGGCGAACCGGTCGCTCGTCGCGGTTGCCCAGGCCGAGAGGTAGCCGCCATAGCTGACCCCCGTGATGCCGATGTGCGCCGGGTCGGCGAGGCCGGCGGCAATGCAATGGTCCATGCCCGCGAGGATGTCGGCGAAATCCGCACCGCCGGGATCGCCGATTACGCCGCGCGCGAAGTCCCGACCGCGCCCGACGCTGCCGCGATAATTGGGCAGGAGCACGCGGTAGCCTGCCGCGACATAGCGCAACGCGGAGGCCGGGTCGTGGGCGTGCCGTGCGGCCGAGGTCGGCCCGCCATGGACGACAACGATCAGCGGGCCGCGACCTTGCGCGCCTGCGGGCTCGATGAGGATGCCGTCGATGATTGTGCCGTCGGGAGACGTCCAGTCGATTGCAGTGGTCTTGCGGGGCGGGCCGAGGATTGCGGCGTTGAGGCTGGTGAGGGTGGTCCAGCCACCCGCCCCCCGGCGCATCAGTTCGGGGGGCTGGTCGTCGGTCTCGCGGACCGCGATGGCGGAGCCACCCGCGAGCGGATCGATGCGGGCCGTGAACCGGGTAGGCCCGAGCGTGGCCGCGTCGTGCGTGTCCGACAGCACGTTTCCGTCCGTGGACAGGATCAGGTGGCGTGTGCCCAGACCGCTCCAGCCCGTCGCGGACAACGTGCCGTCGGGCAGCCATGCAATGTGCGAGATGTCGTCCAGATCGCCGAACGGCAGCGTCGTCCGACCCGTTCCCGTATCGCAGATCACGATGCGTCCGGCGACGAGGTTGCGGTCGCTTGCGGGGCCCTCGAGCACCGCGACTGTTGCACCGTCGGGTGAGAATTCAGGGCACTGGAGCGGTTCGGCGGGTGTGTGGAGAACGTCGATGGCACCGTGCGGGGAGATGCGGATCAGACGCGCGTCGTGCCAGCCCCGTTCGGTCGGGTCCGCCGAATGGATCGCGACCAGACTGCCATCCGGGGCGACGTCGAAATCCCAGACGGACCCGGTCTCCGGGCCGCATTTGTCCGTCTTGCCGGTTGCAATGTCCATCCGCGACAGGTGACGGCGCGGAGCAGCCTCCGAGGCCAGCGGGTTACCTTCGCCGGACCAGCGCAGGGGCCGCGCGCCGTCCGAACTCGGCGTATCGAGCCCCTCCTGGGCAACGAGACAGACGAGCGTGGCATCATCGGCCCAGATCGCCTTTTCGATCGTTCCGTCGACGTCTCCGATGGGGCCAACGACGTTTCCATCCTTCAAGGCATAAAGACGAAATCGCCCTTGCTGCAAACGGTCGGACAGAAACGCGACAGAACCGGACGAAGACACGGCAGGGGCAGTATCCGCGCCCGGTCCGAACGATACCTGCCGAAATGCCCCATCGTCGAAGCCCACGTGCCACAGCCGGCTCTGCGCGCCCTGACCTGCGTCCACGGCACCTCCGGATACGACAAGCAATGCCGAGCGCCCATCGGGCATGACCGCGTACAGGCCCGGTCGCTGCAGTTCTTGGGGCATTGGAAGGATCTTGCTCTCTGGCATCTGAGGACTTTGCCCGGCGAACGGTGTCCGCCGGGCACTGCGGTCAGTTTCGGGCAAAGCCACGCACGGCCCACGGGGTATTGTACCAGAACGCAGTGAACCCATCGAGCGAGAGGTCCGACGAGATCGCCATCGCCGAGGCCGGCCAGAAGATCGGCACGACGGGCACGTCTTCGTTGGCGAGACGCGCGACGTCCATCAGGGCCCCGGACCGCACGGCGGGATCGGATTCTTGCAACGCCGTCCGCAGCAATGCGTCAACCTCTTCGTTGCGCCAGTTCGACGTGTTCGATCCGTTCACCACCGCATTCTCGGCCGCGTAGAACAGGAACGGATAGTTTGCGGGATCGGCATAGTCGGGGAAGTAGCGGCGCATCTGGATGCCCAGATCCTCGTGGCTGAGGAACGCGTCGAGCCATTGGGTATGGTCGAGTTCCTGAACCGTCAGCTCGATGCCGAGCGGCGCGAGGTTCTGTGCGAGCGTCAGCACGATCGAGGACATGTAGGGGTCCGACGACGATACCGGCACCGACATCGAGAACGGCTCGACCCCGGCCATTTCCCATTCGGCCGCCGCCTTTTCGAGGTCGAACTCGTATTGGTCGAGCTCGTCATAGAAGGCACGCACCTCGTCGACGGGTGTGACGCCTGCCCACATCTCGGGCGGGTTCACGTCGACGGCAACCTCTCCGTTTCCGCCCAGCAGAGCCGAGACAAGCCCCTCGCGGTCGAGCGAATGGGCGATGGCGCGGCGGACATGCACATTGTCGAGCGGTGCGGCCTCCATGTCGAAGGACAGGAAGTAGACACCGAGCGACGGCGTCGTCACGACATCCACCCCTTCGAGCGCCGACCATTGGTCGGCTTCGGAAATGGGAATGCCGAACGTGCCGTCGATGTCGCCGTTGCGCATCGCCAGCAGGCGGGTCTGCGCGTCCGGTATCGCGAGGATCTCGATCCTGTCGAATTCGGGCGCGCCACCCCAGTAATCCTCGTTCGCGGTCAGCACGATGCGGTCGCCCGGCACGAATTCGACCAGCTCGTAGGGCCCGGTGCCGAGCGGCAGCATGTTGGGCGTGCCGTAGGTGTCGGGATTCCCTTCGAGCTGCTCGCGCTTCATGATGAAGCCCGACATATGCGCCGGGGTATAGACGAACTGCGCGTCCGGACGCGTGAGGGTGATCGTGACCTCACCATCGCCCGTCGCTTCGATCGTGTCCGCAGCGGCATAGAACGCGGCCATTTGCGAGCCGTTGTCGGTATCGCGATGCCAGTTCATCGAATAGGCGACGTCGTCGGCCGTCACCGCGCTGCCGTCGTGAAAGGTCACGCCGTCCCGCAGGGTGTAGACATATGTCAGATCGTCGACCTGTTCCCACGATGCAGCGACAGCCTCGGTCACGGCCAGTTCGCCGTCGAAGGCGAGCATCCCCTCCTGGACGAGCGACATTACGCCGCCGGTGTTCACGCTCCAGGCTTGCGGCACGAGGAGCGTGTCGGGCAGGCCGGGAAGGGCCCATGTGATCGTGCCATCGTCCTGTGCCGACAGCGGCAGGGCCATTGCGGCGGAAATGGCGAATACACTGGCGCCGAGCGTCCGACGCGTAAGTCCAGTTCTCATGTTGATCTCCCTTGTGTGACGTCGCCCTTATGGGCAGGCGATCTGAATTTGCGTCGCCATGGTAGCGCTTCCATTTTTTATTTCAAGCCTGTTTCTGGCAATCGGCACGAGTCCCAGTCATGATGGGGATCGAAACGGGAGGTTTGCGATGGGGATAGGGGGAAAGGCCAAGCTGGCCAATCTGGCGGATGTGGCGCGCATGGCGCAGGTGTCGCTCACGACCGCATCCCGGTTCCTGAACGACCCGGCCAAGCTGCGCCCCGCCACGCGCGACCGCGTCGCAGAAGCGGTCGCCAGTCTTGATTTCGTGCCCAGCATGACCGCCCGCGCGCTTGCCCTGTCGCGGTCTCACACGATCGGGGCGATCCTCCCGACGTTCGACCACGCCCTGTTCGCGCGCGAGATGAGCGTCGCGGCCGGCACATTCGCCGATGCGGGATACGCGCTGATCACCAGCTCCGGCGACTACGAACCGGCACAGGAATTCGACCTCGTCAGAACGATGCTGGGGCGGGGTGTCGACGGGCTGCTTCTCGTCGGGCTGGATCGTGACCCTGCGATCTACGAGCTTCTGAAGCGCAAGGGCGTGCCCCATGTCTCGATGTGGAGCATCGACCCGGCCGTCGCGCGCCCGCAGGTCGGCGTGGATCATGTGGCCGCTGCCATCGATGTTGCCCGTCACGTCCTGTCGCTGGGACATCGCCGGATCGCGGTCGTGGAATTTCCCACAAGCCACAACGATCGTGCGCGGGCGCGGCTTGCGGGGTTTCGGGCGGCATTGAAAGCCGCGGGGCGTCCGCTGGACCCGGCCGCTGTCATAGAGACCTCGCCAAGCCACGATGCCGGGGCCGCCGCCCTGCGCAGGCTGATGGACCGACCGGACCCTCCGACGGCGATCCTGTGCGGCGGCGACGTGTTCGCCATCGGCATCCTGCTCGAGGCACCGCGCCTCGGCGTGTCGGTTCCCGGCGACCTGTCCGTTACCGGGTTCGACGACCAGCCGGTCTCCGCGTTGTTGCACCCGCGTCTGACGACGGTCGACATGGCTGTCGCCGCCACGGGTCACGCTGCGGCGCGGCATCTCGTCGACCGGATTGATGGACGCCCGACCTGGATGGCGGTGGTCTCTCCGCACCGGCTCCTCGTCCGGGACAGCACGGGTCCGGCACGCTGACGGTTTCCAAAGTCCATCGCTTGGTGATGTGCGGCCCCATAGCCGCTCGTTTGGCTTCGAAAGTAAAGTCAATCTCTCGTTTCAATGGCGCGGTTACTTTGAAACCATCGAGGAGGCACAAGATCAGGCAACTGAATGGCTCTGGACTTACAACAACGAGCGACCCAACATGGGCATCGGCGGCATTACACCCGCTATGAAACTGAAAACGGCCGCCTGAATTCTACGGCTGGACCCCATCAAAAATGGGGGGATTACCCACCCGTTGCAAGGGGTGCAGATTTTTTGTGACAACCAAACCTGTAGACTTCCGCAAAGGGCATGACGGTTTGGCGGCACTGGTGTAAAGCCATCTGCAAAAGAAGCCCTTTGACGGTGCGGGCTATGTATTCCGTGCGAAGCGTGCTGACCGGCTCAAGATGATTTGGTGGGATGGCACGGATCTTGTCATGGCCTACAAGCGCGGGCCACTTTTTGGGTCTGCTCCCCAAGCCCGTCGATACCAAGTCTGATTGTCTCACCTCCTTGCAGATAAATCATTGGATTTTGGCCCATGCCAACGCCCGGAGGCGTGCCTGTCGAGATAATGTCACCCGATTGTAGAGACATAAACTGGCTCACGTAGTGCACGAGGTGTTTTACGCCAAATACCATCGTTTCCGTTGTCCCATCCTGGTAACGGTGACCATCAATTTCGAGCCAAAGAGCCAGTGACTGTGGGTCCACCACCTCGTCCGCTGTAACCAGCCACGGGCCTATCGGGCCGAAGGTGTCGGCGCTTTTGCCTTTCACCCACTGGCCGCCACGTTCGTTCTGGAACGCTCGTTCCGAGAGGTCATTAACGACGCAGTATCCAGCGACGTGGTTCATCGCGTCATCCTCATCGATGTAAACGCCGGGTTTACCGATCACGACGCCCAACTCTACCTCCCAGTCGGTCTTCTCTGATCCGCGGGGGATCCAAACCTCGTCATTTGGGCCGCAAATGGCCGAAGTCGCTTTCGAAAAAACGACAGGTTCGGATGGCACGTCCATACCGCTTTCGGCAGCGTGGTCCGCATAGTTGAGGCCAATGCACAGAAACTTACCGACATGGCCAACACAGGGTCCAATCCGCCCATTGAGAACGGGTAAGTTCGAAATATCGACGGCGCGTAATCTAGAAATGCCCTCTGGCGTCAGGGCGTCTCCAGAAATATCCCCAACAAGCTCGCTGATATCGCGCGGCGTGCCATTTTCATCGAGTATCGCGGGCTTTTCAGCGCCTGGTTCGCCAATACGAAGTAGTTTCATAATTAGTCAATCCCTTTGTGGTAGTATCAGTAAGTGGCGCGGCCACCGGATAGGTCGAAGACGGCACCGGTCGTGAATGAGTTTTCGGCACTGGAGAGCCACGCGATCATGTTTGCCGCTTCGCCAACTTCAAGGAAGCGGCCACGCGGAATCTTCGCGAGCATATAATCAATATGCTCCTGGCTCATCTGGTCGAAGATACGGGTACGCGCGGCGGCTGGCGTTACACAATTGACGGAAATGTCTGTATCCGCTGTCTCTTTTCCAAGCGATTTCGTCAAAGCAATGACTCCGGCCTTGGAGGCGGAATAAGCGCACGCGTTCGGGTTTCCTTCCTTTCCCGCGATCGACGCGACGTTGACGATCCGACCATAACCACGCGCGACCATGCCGCGCACAAGCGTTCTATTAAGGTAGAATACGCCGTTCAGGTTGATATCAATTACACGTCGAAACTCTTCGGGGTCGTAGTCCATCACCTTAGCATTAGCCCCAGCAATCCCGGCATTCGCAACGAGAATATCAGCGGGGCCGAATGTATTTGACATCTCGGCGGCCGTTGCTTCGACGGCCGAGAGGTCTGTTTGATCTACCTGTCTAAACTCTACACGGTCGCCAAACGCTATGGCGGTTTTGCGACCAAGATCGCCGTCGCGGTCCCAGATCGAGACGCGGGCCCCAGCGGTCAGCATTCGCTCGACCGTCGCGCGGCCAAGACCCTGCGCCCCTCCGGTCACTACGGCGATGCGATCAGTCAAATCTGTCATATCATGGGCTCCTTCCAATTTGAAAAACGGTTGATTAGTTGTCGTAACCGCCAAACGTGCGGGGGATAAACAGTGTTACCTGCGGGACAAAAGCGACCACAAGAAGCCCAAGCAGAATGATAAGAAAATATGGCATGAACGGACGGATTGCGCGGGCATAGGGGACCTCGCCAATCTTGCATGTAAGGATTAAGATGATAGCAACTGGTGGCGTAATTGACCCCAGCAAAACGCAAATGATGATCACCGTAGCAAAGTGGATCGGATCGATCCCGTAGGCCATGGCGATAGGGGCCAGCATTGGCGTCACAAGGATAAGCGCCGAGATCGTTTCGACAAACATACCCAAGACAAGGAGCGCTGCTATGATCAGCAATAGGGCCAGATGCCGTTCTTCCGTAAGGTTTAGTAAGGCCTGCGCGAGTTGCGCTGGGAAACCCTCCCGCGCAATAATCCATGAGAACAATGCAGCCCCGCCAAGAATAATCAGGATTGAGGAAGTCGAGATCATGGCTTCTTTGAAATACCGGAACGTATTGCCGAGATGTAGTTTACCAGTGACGATCCCAAACCCTAGGGCATAAAATACAGCGAGAACGCCCGCTTCTGTCGGAGTGAAAAAACCGGACTGGATACCGCCAATAATGAGAACCGGCAAAAACATGGCAGGAAGCGCGACGACGAAACTGCGCCCGATCTCGCCTGCGCTGGAACGCGGATGCCGCGTACCACCGATCCGGTCAGCGGTGATCCAGACCCAAATCATCAACATGGCCGCGAGGGTCAGACCTGGCAGAATACCCGCAAGAAAAAGTGTTCCTATCGACAGCCCCGTCATGGCCCCGTAAAGGACCATTAACAGGCTTGGCGGAATAATGGGACCCAGCATTGCTGAAGCGGCAGTGATTGCCACCGAGTGTTCGGGCTTGTAGCCTTCGCGCTTCATGGCCGGAAGAAGCATTGATCCAACCGCTGCCACATCCGCTGCGGCCGAACCAGAGATGCCGGAGAAAAGCACCGAAGTTAGGATGTTGACCTGTCCGAGCCCACCTTTGACATGGCCAATAAGAGCGCTAGCAAAACGAACAATCGCAGTCGTAATGCCCGAGACGTTCATCAACGATCCCGCAAGGATAAATAGTGGGATCGCCATCAACGGGAAGCTATCGAGCGACGAAAAAACCCTTTGCGGAAGCACGAGGAGTGGGACTGTGGACGTGACGATGAGTATGAGTACCGCCGACAGTCCCATTGAGAAGGCGATGGGAACCCCGACCAGCAAAAGGATTATGAAGATCATAAAGAGAAAGGCTACCGTCATGTCATATTTCCCGATGAGCCGTCTTGGTTTGGCGGTTTTTTACTCAACACCGGCCAGCCCGGTGCGCGATCCTCAGCACGGATCAGCAGAGCAAGACAACCAAGAGCGGCCCCAAGAGGAATAGGTGCGTATATCCATGCTCTAGAAATGCCTAAGCTTGGTGAGGTAAATTCGGCGTTGCGCAGCGTGAAGGTCCAGCCTTGCCATGATAGGATCGCAAGGAACGCGAAACTAAGCACTGCGGCGACGCGCAAGCGCCAGCGTGTCGCCGCATCGGACAGAGACAGAATGTCCACAAGAATCTCCTCGTGCCGATAAAGCACGACTGGTAAGCCCACCATAACGCACCAGACAAGAAGGATACGCACGACTTCTTCGGTCCAGAACCAGCCTATACCAATGAACCTGTCGACCACCTGCACAAAAACGAGTGTGACCATGGCCATAAATAGGGCCACCACCGCCGCGCCAAGCGCGGCGATGAAAAGTTCTGCGCACCGTCGTAAGGAGGCGCGCAGCGGGATCATTCCTCGCCTGCTTCTCGAATGCGCGCTAGCAGGTCACTTGCGTTGCTCTCTTCGGCAAAGCTGTCCTGAAGACTGGAAAGCGCCTCGCGGAACGGTTGCTGGTCGACCTCGTGGATTTTCATACCGCCATCAGCGAGCTTCTGGAACCATTCATCCTGCAGTCCGGCCCATTCATTGCGCTGCATCTCGGCAACTTCGATAGCTGCCTGTTCGACGATCTCGCGGTCCTCGTCACTTAGGCTGTCAATAAATTGGCGGCTAGTCACGAAGCTGCCGTCGAAGAAGATGTGGCGCGTCTTGTTCAGATGTCCCGCAACCTCGTAAATGCGCTGGATGAAGCCGACCTCGGGCGTGCCCTCCATCGCCTCAACGACGCCAGTTTGCATCGCAGTGTATATCTCGGGCGAAGGAATTGGCGTCGGTTGTGCGCCTAATGCGCGGAAAGTTTCGATAAAAACTGGACTTTCAGGAACGCGGATTTTCATACCTTCGAAATCTGCAGGGCTTTCGATGATGCGATCCGTTGTATAGGTGTCGCGGTAGCCACCTTGGATCCAATTTAGCACGACCAGGCCAGTCTTATCCTCAAGCTGACCTATAAGTTCATTACCGATCTCGCCGGTGACAACTCTCTGCCAATGTTGCGGGTCATTATACAGATAGGGCAGCGTCAGAACACCGAAGGCAGGCACGTAGTTAGCATAGAGCCCACTCTCGCCGTAACCCATCTCTACCGTGCCAAGCTGCACCGATTCGATAATTTCACGCTGACCGCCCATCTGACCACCAGGCAGCACTTCGACCGTGATGCTGCCACCCGAGCGTTCATTCACAAGGTCGGCGAAGCGAGTGGCTGCAGTGTGCTGCTCGGAGCTTTCGGGTAGGTGGTGAGCGAGACGGAGGGTCGTCTGCGCCATGACCGGACCGGCTAGAATTGTGGTGCCGAGTGCGAGTGCAGTTAGCATTGACAGTTTTTTCGTGATGTTCATTTTTTTCCTCCCAGAAAATAGCGGATTTTGATGCGCCCGCCGCTGCGCGTTCAGTGATTGTAAGGTCGTGAAAGGTCTAAGCCGTCGGAAAGGGTCACCCCGAACCCAGGCTTTTCGAGGTCGGTGGCTCTAAGTTCGCCATTCTTTGGCACTGGCTCACCCTCAAGCACCGGCGCGAACATGGGCTGGATCCGGTCGGCACTAGGCGCCATCATCAAAAATTCGGCGAAAGGGCTGTTGTGCCGCGACATGACAAAATGATAGCTGTAGACACTGGATCCGTGTGGGATGACCATCTTACCGTGCGCGTCGGCTAGCGCGGAGATTTTAAGAAGTTCAGTCAGACCGCCACACCAGCCGACATCCGGCTGAATAATGTCACAGCACTCCATCTCCAGCAACATTCGAAAACCCCAGCGCGTCGCTTCGTGTTCGCCAGTGGTAACCAACATACCGCGCGGCACATTTCGTTTTAGTTCGGCGTATCCCCAGTAGTCATCTGGTGGTAGGCACTCTTCGATCCATTTTAGACCGTAATCGTGCGCTGCGACGGCGAGCTGCGTGGCGTAATCGACGTCCATACTCATCCAGCAATCGAACATCAGCCAGAAATCTGGGCCAACTGCTTCTCGCATCTTGGCAAGCCGATCTATTTCGGCACGCAGGCCGTCGAGCCCTTGGGCAGGCCCGTGTTGCACGGCCAACTTGCCACCAATGAAGCCCATATCCTTAGCAAGGTCAGGCCGAGCCCCCGTTGCATAGAACGGCTGAACATCGCGCACGGCTCCACCAATCATGGCGCAGACAGGTTCCTCACGGACCTGCCCGAGTAGATCCCAGAGTGCTAAATCCACACCGGAAATTGCGTTCAGGACTAGGCCACGGCGCCCGTAATATAATGACGCCTGAAACATCTGATCCCACATCAACTCGATCTCTGTGACCTTGCGACCTTCTATGAAACGAGCGAAGTGCTTCTCTACGATGTAGGCTGCTGGCTCTCCACCAGTGGTAACCGCGACCCCTCGGACACCAGTGTCGGTCTCAATTTCCACAACAAGCGTGCCTAGAACATTGATGCCGAACGAACGACGACTTTCACGAAACTCCGGATACTTAGACATCGGTGTTGAGATATTATCATCAATCCAGTGGCCATCGGCCTGATCGTGATAGTCCGCCCCGCCACCTCGCAAGGTGAATGCCCTAATATGTTTGATGATCGGTATAGCCACCAGAACGCCTCCTGTATTCTTCTAGGTTGACCGTATTTAAGTCAGCGATCATAATCCAACGAGATAAATGAGTGCTGCGATCGCGAAACCCGATTGAATGGAGTGGCTATGGATAGCCGACTATCGACACATTTGAAGGTTCGTCATTTCGCTCTAATCGATGCCATCGCTAACCACGGAACCATGCACCGTGCTGCTAAGGCGTTACATATGACCCAATCGACTGCGTCAAAAATGCTTGCCGATGTAGAGGCTCTATTGGATGCGCAACTATTTGTGCGTGAGGCACGTGGAATGACGACGACATTACTTGGGGACTATGCTTTGAGCGTCGCGCGCAAACAGCTTTCCGGGATAGGCCGGTTCGCCGAGGAGTTTGCAGCTCGGCGTGACGGAGGGTATGGTACCTTATCCGTAGGTGCTATCATGGGGGCAGCCCCGGATATTGTAGCGCATGCTGTCGCTGATATTAAAAGAACCCGACCGCTGTTGACGGTTCAACTAATAGGCGAGACCAGCGATCATATCCTAGATATGTTAGAGGCGGGCAAACTGGATATGGCCGTAGGGCGGTTCAACAGTCCACGGCACCATCGGCTTTTTAAGTTCGAACCCTTGGCGGAAGAACCCTTGGCACTGGTTGCGCGCGCTAATCATTCTCTGACCAGCAACTTCAATGGCGACATCAATATTCTAATCGACTCTCCTTGGGTTTTACAGCCACGGACCACACCAACTCGGAAAGTCCTCGACAAAATATTCGCAGATTCCGGCATTGAAGCTCCCGCAAACATGGTGGAGTGCGTCTCGATTTTTGCCATTTTACATCTGGTGCAAGTGTCTGACGCCGTCGCCGTTTTACCAGTGTCGGTGGTCAATGCACATTTGCGTGCAGGTCTTCTGGAGGAACTACCAATGCGGCCAGCGGTTTCTGTCAGCGGCTTCGGCCTCGTGACCCGAAAGAAAGAAAAAATAAGCGATATTGCAAATCTTTTTGCTAACTTTCTACGTAATTACGCCCAAAAAGTCATTTGATCGATAGTCGCTACCTCGACAACATCTTCGCGAACAGCTCTTGCCGTCCCTGAAATACGAATCTGTCTAGGTGATCAAACTACTTGCCAGACACGACGTCCTCGAACACGCGCACAGGAGCTATGCGGGAATTTGGGTGATGGCGTGATTTGAAGGGCGGCGTATTGTGGCGGTGTAAAAGCCGGCCAGAACCTCACAAGGAGCAATACGCCTATGAAGTACGATACAACCATCCTGCCGTTTCGCCAATCGGAAACGATTACTGATCCGTTGACAGAACTTGCGCGGCAAGGCGCGCGCCGCATGCTTGCGGAAGCATTAAAAGCCGAAGCTGACGCGTTTGTTGCCAGCTTTGCTGATGAATGGCTGGAAGACGGCCGTCAGCGTGTTGTTCGTCATGAATTTGGTCCCGAACGCCAGATCCAAACCGGTATTGGCGCACTGGACGTGCAGCGTTCAAAGGTACGCGACCGGTTGACTACATCTGATCCAGCCGCAAAAGTCCGTTTTACATCGAATATATTGCCCAAATGGGCGCGTCGTACGGTCAGCTTGGATGCGCTGTTACCAGTTCTGTATTTGAAGGGCATCTCAACGGGCGATTTCCAGGAGGCGCTGGCAGCCATTTTAGGACCCGACGCGCCCAACCTGTCGCCAAGCGTAGTGTCGCGTCTGATCGCAGGCTGGCAGGCAGAGTATGACAGCTGGACGCGACGTGACCTGTCTGCCCGTTACTATGTCTATATCTGGGCGGATGGCGTTTATCTGCAGGCGCGAATGGAAGAAAATGCCGAGTGTATGTTGGTGATCATCGGCGCGACACCAGAGGGCAAGAAAGAGCTGATCGGCTTTCAAGTCGGCCTTCGAGAAAGCGCACAGAGCTGGCACGAGTTACTGACTGACATCAAGGCACGTGGCCTATCCATCGCCCCCAAGATCGCGGTCGGTGATGGTGCCATGGAGTTTTGGAACGCGCTGGATAAGGGCAAAGCCTGTCCTGCGGCCTGTCAGGGCCGTGACAACTGGGTGGAGGGCGTGAATTTGGGAGGGAACCGCGCGGCTCGTCCGCGTGGGAGGAACCGGGATTCAGGACCGGAACCGACGCCATTGGGCGGCGCTTGCCGGTTTTCTCGGACCTGACAGGATGGCAGGCGGATCAATAGAATTTGAAAGGTGTCAGAGTTGGGGTGAACGGGCATCAGCCCGTCGAGCCCCTGCCCTGTCCAAAGCCAAAGACGATCCCGGCACCAATGCCGGAATCACAGAATTCCTCGGCTGCCAGATAAGTTCTGGCTGACTACAAAAACCCAATAATCTTGTTTTGCTGAAAGTAATACCGATCCCGCGCTGGTTTATCGTCCAACACAGCATCAAACGGATGCGCCTGGAGCGCCAATGATGGCCAGCCTCCACCATTTTGCATAGGGAAATAGGTAGCAATTATTTCATTATCAGCAGTCAGCAGACTTGGAACATTGTTCCAATGCAGAAGTGCGGAATCCGAAATATGCCCATTAAAATCCCGCTCTACTTTTTCTGACATTGCCTTATGCCAGTCATCAATTTCATCTTGCGTCTCCAGAAAAACGAAACTTGGTCTTGGATCAAACGACGGAATGTGTGGTTTCGCGCGGAAGGCGTAGACTGTTGGCAAATCTAAGGCTGTATTCTCACCGCGCACCTCATAGCGCATCACCTCATACAAATCGGCGTTTCTGAGCATTTTGAACCAGGCTCGTATCACCATTTTGGCGTAGTCAAACATCAGGCCACCGCCTCAACTCTATTGATGTTTAGCACTCTCGGCTGATCGCGCGCATCACCCTCAAAGGACGCGAGAGTGGCATCATGCGGGCGTGGATTATTATCTTTGATCATTTTTATCTCCTTTTCTAACGTTCTCTGTCTCTGTCTCTGTCTCTGTCTCTGTTGCGCTCGCGGCCCTGGCTGCGATCTTGTCCACCCTCTCGGCCAGTATCTCGCCCACGGCCCAGAATGGCGTCCCGACGTCCCTGATCACGGTCGTCACCGTCACGGGCGGCAATGTCCCGCTCTGGTTCCAACGCACCGCGCTCTTGGCCAGCATCGCGGGGCCGCCCAAGGATCGCATCGCGGCGATCCCGTTCTAGATCGTTCGGGGCAACGCGCTCGCGACCAAAATCTGGTGCTTGCCTCTCAGGGGGTGCAGCGTCGCGTCCCAAAACAGCCTCCCGGCGCTGGTCAGTATCATCGCGATCCTCGCGGGCCTGCGGTCTTTCAATTTCCCCCATAACGCGCTCCTTGATCCGTGACATTGCAGCTTCGGTACGTTCCCAAAGCTGATCTAACCGCTCACGGGCGGACGCGATGAATGCACGCCCTCGTTCCATGAGTTCCAGTTTCAATTCGAGCTGCCGCGAGCCCAACGCCTGGCGCTGAGCATTGCGATCCTGCGCAGCCCGGAATGCGCCGCCGCGCTCGGTGGCAATACCGCGCTTCTCCTGTGCATTGGCAGAGGACCCAATTTTCGGCTCGGGTTCCCGGCTAAGCTCGACCACCTTCTTTTCGCGCTCAAGCGCGAGCTCTTCCTGCCCGCTCCCGCGCGCGCGCTCGACCTCTTGCTCGGCCTCGGACCGCTGAACATCAAGGGACCGATGGTCGATCCGCTCCGACCGCCCTGCGCGCTCAAGTCCGCCATTTGCCTCCCGCGCCCAAGCTTCCCGCCAACCCACAAGCAGGTCCGGCGCATTCCAACTGCGGTCCTTCTTGCCGAACCCGTCGCCTGTCAGCTCCCGCATGGTCAGCATGACATGCGCATGGGGCTGCGACTGGCCATCACGGGCGCGTGCCTCGTGAACGGCAACGTCCGCGATCATGCCGCGATCAACAAACTCGCGCTGAACAAAACCGCGCAACAGCTCTAGGCGCTCACCCCGGTCAAGCTCGCGAGGCAACGCCACCTCGATCTCGCGGGCAAGCTGCGCATCACGCCGCTTTTCGACCGCTTCCACAGCGTTCCAAAGCTGGTCACGATCACGCATCCAGTCGGGTGCATTTTCGGGGGCCATGATCTCGGCATGCACAACACCGCCTTTGCGGCTGTAATCATGCTCTAGACCCTGTCGATCATCTCGCAGCCGCCCAGCCGTCCGGTAGGCGGCGGCTGCAACAGATGACCGGCCACCTGCCCGGCTGATCACCTTTGCGCTGAGATGGTAAATCGCCACGGTTGACGCCTTTCTTTAAACAGGGTCCAGCGTCTGATTGCGCTGGCGGGGAGTTTGAGGGCCGCGCCCTCTGCATGCGGCATGGCCGCATTTTCTAAGCCAATCGTCACACCACACCACACACCGCGGTTTTAGGCTATTTCCAACACCTGCCACAGCGCACGTTGTCGAAGACAATGTATAAGCGCGCATTTGTTT
>Ga0307936_1000584_pt1 | contig 19873 bp, 17 predicted proteins | sample OrgLakmetagenom1_FD_201839 | JGI IMG/M metagenome (GOLD analysis project Ga0307936, IMG submission 201839) | Saline water microbial communities from Organic Lake, Antarctica - #1 | ecosystem: Environmental > Aquatic > Non-marine Saline and Alkaline > Saline | place: Antarctica: Organic Lake... | reverse complement strand
GAACCAAGAACGACCGAAGCAATAGTCGCCTCACGGCGACCCGCTATCCATCCCCACCCAAATGTCAGGGATGGCGCAAGCGCCGCTTAGGGCATTCTGGATGGGGTATTTTGCGGATGTTGATAAAAACCTCTTTGATTGACCATCATGTTAAGCCTAGCATCGAGTAACACTTGATGCGGATAGCTCGTTAAAAAACAAGTTCAGCGCAGTCGACCCCAGTGATCTTAGCAACCACGAAATTGGCGCCTGGGATGAAAACCACCAAGAACAGAGCGAAAGCAAACCAAAAACTCACTCCTAATATGACCAGCAAACACATTGCGCCAACCGAGAATAAGACGTTTAGCAGTACTGCGATCGTCGTTTTCATGTTTTACTTCCTACCTACTCTTAGTGGCCACCGAAATGAGCATCAAATTGAATATTCTCTAACAATCGCAGAGATGTCTCAAATGATGTTGAACGCAAAGGCTCTTCTAAGGAGCGGAACTGTTCCTTAAGATCTCTGAACGACGGGGTGCCCCAAAGATTTTGGCATTCCGACTCGTAAATGTTAATTCGAGGTGAATCCACCCATGCACCCATATTCCTGGAGTTGAATTGATATTCCTCAGCAACCCACTGGTTGCCATCCGTCAAGGAAAACCGCACCCGCAGCCTCTGTGTATCTTGCTCGCGGAGTGGGAACTCACGGTAGAAATCTGTGGACGTCCACGCCAGTGACATAAATCCACGACGCCCGTCCCCCGTTATTCCTTTCAAACCCGCTTTGATCTTGCGCCAGCAACTGTTCTCATCATCGGCGGCCAAGCGGGGTTTTTTTCCCTGGTAGCCGAATTGAAGCATGGAATTGATGGGAAACGTTCCATCCTGATTAGAGGCCGGAAGTGGATCCAGCGCGTTTGAAAGTGACTGCTCTTCAATTGAATAGCTCAACCCATTACCGGGGTTTTCAAAGCAGGCAGTCGCAGGCCCCGTGCTTTTTAGTGACCGTAGATTCCGGTCCAAAATCGCCACGTTTGGCGCAGCAGCCTGAACTTTACGATGCCGGTTTACTCGCCCCGACATATGAACAATCGATGCCACGCTCGACGGCTCGATAACGGCCCAATCAAAGTCATGATCGCGGCCAACTTCTTCAACAGGCGTAGCAATCAGTACAAATTTGATATCGGATTCGGTGGAGGCCTCTATGAGCTTGCGGATCTCAGGGTCACGCAACGGAGCGTCAGGGTCGCTCCCTCTTGAGAACATTTGATCCAGTTGCCGTTCCTTAACCCATCTTCTGCCCTTGAGGTCTTCTGAGTGGTAGGCATTTATAAAATAGCCACGTTCAGCCAGAGCTTTGGTCAGCGCAATGCATGGCTTTATGTTGGCGACCCGGACCACCCCGAACGAAACCCTTTTTCCGGATGCTTTATCGGTCCAGCTGGTATGGTGATGTAGGCGATCGATGCTCTCAGTCACTCCATTAACGAAGGTATCCATAGGGTCCTTGGTCTCGCTTGACTCCATTTTCTGCAAATATCCCCGTCGATACTCTGGAGACTGGGAGACCTTAGCCATAAGATCTTCAAGCCTGCCAAGGAGCTGAGTCTTGAAATCTGAGCTGTCACAAATCATCGGAGGCAGCATGTTGTCGATAAACGCTATTCGAGGGTCTTGCGTGTCTCTGGCAGCTCGTGAGGCGCCCTGAAGAGCCTGGCGCATATTGTGGCCGGTTTTATAAGCCTTAGCGATCGCCGTAGCGACCGGTTCCGTAAGCGTTGCGCTCGAAACTATGACGTTTCGCCCGAAGAGCGCTGAGGTCATGATGACTCGGGCAATAGCGACCAAGGCTTTTCCGTCGTAGTTGTCGATTTCATCCAGAACAAGGTCGCTGTTAGCTATACGCAGAGCCGCTTTAACGTGATGGCCTTGTCGCCCTGGGTCTCCTGCCTGCACCAGATAATCAACCGTTGAGACCAAGCAGGGGGTTGTCAGGTACTGGCGTGTCTGGGAAGGTTTTGCTTGGCGATCAGCCCATGGGATGAGCCATTCTGGTCCTTCGCCGACGCCTTCTCCCATAATTTCCATGTCGCCTGGCGGCGTTTCGTCATTGTCTGCATTGAACTCGTCAAAGGCTTTTTCTACATCGGCGTGGAACGTATCCCCGATCAAGCATGTCACCTCAGAAGGCTGAAGCCCGGTCCTATCTCTCAGACTGTTTGCGGTCTGTAAGGTAAGGCTTCGCAGGTTCAGGCCAATGGATACTCGGCAGGCTTTGTGTGTAGGCGTGAGTGCATTGATGAGCTTCAAGTTGGCAAGCGTTTTACCGCTGCCGGTACCTGCCATGTTAAATACGAGCGTGCCCACCCCTTCATCGGAGCTTTCCCGCAATGCGTCAGCTGCAATATCTTGCCATTGGAAATCGGGGTGGCCGCTGCGTATATCCAGCATTTCTCGGGTTTGATCAGACAATCCCCCAAACCCTTCCACATCCGCGATTCGGTGTATCCAGTTCCCAGCTTCGTCGCTGACATGACGAAGGTGCCAGTCTAGCGGTTGGTTGAGTGCTTTTGCCGATCTGGACGTATTTGCAAAGAGCTTTCCTTTGGCTTTGGCAGGTGGCGTCCGCGACACATCATCCCGGCCAGAAACCTCGTGGTCGGCAGCGATGACAGCAATGCGAGAAATCAGGGCGATGGCTTTCCAATAATCTTGATCCTGCCCCCAGTCCTCTCCCCGTTCTCGGGTTCTTTTGGTGAGAGACCAAAGCTGGCTTTCAAGCGACTCGTCAAACCCCGTTTGGTCAAAGGTTTCCCTAAATATCTCAATGGTCTGGTCCGCGTACTGATCATTATTTTTGAAGTGGCCGCCCCACCATGGAACGTAGGCGTGGTTCTCACTAGGCGTGAACAAGCGATGATGAGTCAGTGTGACTAGCCTGACGGCATCCATCGCATTATCTATCGGGTGAGCCTCCCCGTTCTTGGGGAAGAACGTGGGAGTCCACGCGGGACTAAAGTCGGCAAAAGCCTCTTGAATACGGGGCTTGGGACCCTTAGAACCATTGAGATCCCAGCGATCCATTGATTTTAACCACTGATCGTAGACTGCCAGAGACATCCACTCGTGCCTTATCTTGTCACCCAGCGGTCGATTAGAGGTTAGAGCATCACGCAGCTTCGTTTGAAACCTGACGCTGGCTTTCCCAATGTCGTGATTGAGGCCCGCTGTTCTGGCAATAAGCGCGGCCGTCTTTACCCATGGAGGAATAGACTTCTTACCGCCCCGAGTCTCCCCAATGGCCAATGACCCGTCCTCCTGGAAGTGACGCCGGTTGCCTACTACCCACAATAGCCTCATCTGTTTTCGGCCATCATTGATGTAGCAGGCAACAGATGTTGTTTTCGACGCGATTGATTTGAGCGCTCTGTAAACATCGTCCAAGGCTTCTTCAGTAAATCTGGACTGCCATGTTCCGTTGCCCGTTCGTACGCTATAGCGATCAAGCAAGCGCCTGGTCCTCGGTATGCTTGTCTTTTCGCACATGGAAATAAAAGAAACGTGCATTACATAGCCTCAATTGATTCAACTATTGGCCAGACATGGTCATCGCTTTGGAGTTCTGAAAAATCACGATCAATCATGTATTGAGCCTTGAACTGGAAAAGCAGCGCGGAGTCCATCAATTTTCTGTTATTAGCGTCAAGCCCTAACTCCCGGCGAAGCACTGTACCCTGATCCTGACTGAGCTTTGAATTGAGTGTTACCCGGTATGACCGGAAAGGCTCACGGCCAATGGCGAAGTTCTCAATAAGTTCCGCTGCATCCTGGAGGCTGCCTGTCTGACGAACAGGTTTAACGTCTAACATCCGGAAGAGCACAAATGTCTTTAGTGGCGGCTCGCGGGTACCCGATAATTGCTTCAGGTCTCGGGAGTCATAGGCTGATAAGGCGAGCTGGTCACCGATAACCCTCAGGATCATAGGGAAGACAATGCGATCAGTTGCCTGCCCTCCCTTTCTTAGCGAAACATATCGTATACCTACAGCCTCTCTGAGCGTTAAAGCGCGGATGATTGGCGAGTAATCGACATCTTTAGGTAGTTCCGATGCACCTAAATGACTAACCATGTAATGCAGAGAGCGAGGGGAAAAACGATAAAAGGCATCCTCAACGTCTACACCAAAATGAAGTTTATGCAGCGGTGGTGCCCAAAACTCATTCAGTATTCGAGTTCCGCTTACATCTGAAAATTTCGCGTTCTTCGGCTGACAAGATTTTCTGCTTATCTGGGCCTGGCCTTTGATTAAAGTAACCTTCGTCGATTCCGGGTCAACCACCTCTTTGAACTCCTCTCGGAGTTGCATTAGGTATCGTCTTGCCGTTCGCTCAGAGATCCCAAAAGCTGTCCGCAAGTCTTTGTTCTTAACTCGCCCTTGATAGAAAAGGCGCTTCAGGAAATAAGCTCTAACCGATTGGTATTCAGTCATTCCTCACCATAAGCCTGAAAATAAATAGGCCTTTTTGGCCTATTAAAAACATTAGGTCTGGTGCTTACGGCGGCTCGAAGTTTAGTGTCTTGGTCTCAAAAAGAAGTAAGGCAACACACTATGACTGATCACCAAAAAACGACGTTAGAAGAGTTCAATGAGTGGATGAATGGAAGTCTCGTCCATTATTCCAACAAGGTTGTTAATAGCGGTCTTCCTGGGGGCGGCGTTCGTCTTGATCGCTCCCAAGCAATGGACCTCCCCCATCTTAGTGGGCGAACCCTTCTGTTTGAACGACTTGAGGGAAAAAAAGGTACACGCCCTCTGATGCTCGACTACATATCAGTAACCAATCGCTTTAAATTCCTCAGGGCATGGCTGGGCGAAGATGTGAAGGCGCTTGGGACTAGCTACAGTGTCTCCGAGCAAGAAAAATCCGAAGTCGTGGCGCGATACAGAGGGTTGTCCGAAGGCGCCGAAGGCGCAACCTGTCAGGCCGGTCTGGGAGGTAAGATTCCCTTCCGGTTGAAACAGCTTCTGATTCCAAAAGACGATGACTATGTCGCAGTCACTCCCCTTCCCTGCCTTCCTGTTGGGAATCATCTCAAAACTGGTTTCGGCGATCGGGAGCAGCGAGCAAAAGAATTACGCAACGAAGCCAAGAAAAAATCTGTCCCGAAGTCCGAGCAGGATAATCTGAAAAAGCAGGCCTCTGCTATGGGTCAAATTGCTTCCCTGTCCAACTATCCAGTTGGCGGTGCGAACGCACAGAACGTAGGTGGACGAATTTTCGAGGCCTATACCCGTCCGATTCTTTGTCGTGGCCTTCCTCGAATGGATCCCGACCTTAAAAAAGCTTTCTCAATAGCTTACCGGGGCGTGCGCTTTCGTCTTCCCCGAGGATTGGTGGAAGAGTATCAAAAGTTCCTCGACCACCAGCTTGAGAAATCGGGCGGTTCGGGCATTACGTGGACCTCACGCATTAAGGAAGCTGAGGCCGACCACCTTAATCGGCTGTTTGACACTTGGGAGCGACAAGCTGAAGCGGGCCAGCGCTTGCTGGAGGTCTACCGCGCCGAGCTGCCAGAAGAAATTCCCTCAATTGACAGTGAGGGGGCTGAGTCCATGCGAGGCTGGCTAAAGCCTCAGACACGAACACCTAAATGGTTGGATGCAGAAGTAAGGACGTTCGCACGCGACCTTCAGCGCTTCGTTATAGCGAAAAGCTCAACGGGCGACCCGATCACTCTGCAACTGACTTCAGCCGATGTGACAAGAATCAGGGCCGCGCTGCTCGAAAGGAGATCCGCATGAGTCTGTACGTGACTTTCCCACACCTTAGCGTTCAAAGAGCCAATGCGTTTGCTGGGGCCGGTATCTTATCGCTGACGCCCGTCATGGCGGCCAGCATGATGGCAGAGGCTTTTGGACACCATTACGAGCTAAAGATAAACGGCGTCATGTTGATTCATCACGATGCATATCTCATGGCGGAGCAGGACCTGGAGTGGAATTCGCATAAATATCATTTGCAAAAGCTTCAAGGGGCAACCCTTTTCAATCAAATGGATGTGAATTCCAAGCACCGAACCGGGGCTGACGCAAGCCCGGTTAATTCTGATCAGCCCAATGCTTTCATGTCCGGTCAGTGGTCTTTGGTTCTTGAGGTCGATGATTCAGACGACTTGTCTGCTGAAGAACTGGAAAACGATGCTTCCCAATTTCTCAATAATGGAGCCCGGCTGGCTGGGGGCGTAATCCAGACCTACGGGAAACCTTGCGCTGGCAACAAGCTTTATGGCTTTGAAGGACGTCCACAAGATAAGGGGGTAATTAATCGTTCAATCGGAAACGGATTCATCACGCTTGACCGGTCAGAACAACTGCAAACAGGCGAAGGGTCGAGAGTAGACCGCTTCTTGTCGATCATGGCTCTTGATTCAATGGATGAGGGGGAGACCAAGGGGTGGTTTTCTCCAGCTGTTCTTGGGTACGCCCTGATTAGCGACCTTGAAGAAAAAGAGCAAGTTCGCGAAAACAAACTGCACGCGTTTTGCGAGTCAGTAATCGGAATGACCCAATTGGTCAGTCTCAGAGATTTGGTGGCCGAGGACGAAAATCAGCTTCAAGGCTGTTTTTGGAGTCACGGCTGGACAAAGCAAGAAACTTTTCTTTTATCACAACCGCAGAGGAACTAAATAATGGCCCTTAAAAAACTACCTGGTGTTAACAGCTATAGCCGCACTCAAGTCATCAGTGACGGACGATTTTTCTGTCTTGATGAGAATGCGGTGGAGACCAATCTCAACGTCATTCGACATGGCATTCGAGGAACACAGAACATCAATAAGACTGGCGACTACGATGTTTCCCAGATTCAATTGACGGAAACGGCTCGCACCAACAGTGACACCGTTGCGTTTGGTGTTGAGTTCTCGCTGAGATTTCTGCCATTGAGCTCCGCCCTTCACTCATGCGCTGGTAAAGGCGCAGATCAGTTAAGGGAAGAATTTCATATGTTCACAGGTAAGGCGGAAAATAGCGAAGGATTAAAGGAAGTCGGTCGTCGATTTGCCCGGAACATCCTTAATGGCCGCTGGCTGTGGCGGAACCGAAGTATTGGCAATGCGATTCGTGTCAGCGTGAACGCTGGGCGGCTTGAGATCGCCGATTACGATGCGCTTTCGTCCAGCCTGAACCACTTTGACAGCTACACACAGGAAGAAATCGACCTGGGTGACATCATTGCTATGTCATTGTCTGGCGGCGATGCGCAAGGGATTTCGATCCGCGCTGTTGTGGATCTTGGGTTTAAAGGTTCTGTCGAGGTATTTCCATCGCAAAACTATGTCGAACGAAAGCCAAAAGGATTTGCCCGCCCGCTCTATAAAATGGGGCTCGCAGATCCAGTGAAACAGAACAAAGACGCCGGGGCAAATGACTACAATGACGTTCGTCGGATGGGCGTCGCAGCTCTTCGCGACCAGAAGATCGGTAACGCTCTTCGCACCATCGACACGTGGTACCCGGAGGCTGCGGATAACGATTACCGCCCGATTGCTGTCGAACCTGTTGGTGCAAATCTGGATCTGATGACGTTTTTCCGGTCCAAAAAAGATAAGTCCACATCATTTGATATTGCTCTACGCATGGGAGATCTCGATCCCTGTAGTGAAGATGGCATGTTTATGATTGCCGCCTTGATGCGTGGTGGCGTTTACGGTGAAAGCGATAAGGCTGAGTAATCATGAACCATTATTTCTCAGTCAGGTTGATAGGAGGTGCTGGGCATGGTCCCCAGCACCTGGTTCCGAAGCTCGTGGAAACTCTTCATGACGTTCTTGTGAACAGCACCGATCAGATTGCGCTGGCCCTCCCCCGCGCCAAAGAGGGTGAAAAACCAAAGCTGGGCAATGTGGTGCAATTCTTCTCGAACGATAAGGATGCCCTGGAGCAGCTGGCGGATCGCATTGATGATCGATCTGAGCTTGCAGACTTGATCGCCGTTGAAAGGATCAAGTCTGTCCCAGAGCCAGTCTCGCGCTGGGCTGCATACACCCGATATCGTTTGCCTTCACGTAAGAAGGGAAAGAAAGACCACGATGAATTCTATGCCAGAAAAATGAAAGAACGGGCGGAAAAAGCCAGCGAAATGCAGCAATTGCCCGTTATTTTCATGGCTTCGAAAAGCAACGACGGTGGTCGTTTTGGCATGGGTGTAAAAGCAATGCATGCAGAGACTGGCCCCAGTGAAACCGGGAAACTGAACGGATATGGATTATCCTCCCGATCCAATCCGGTATGGGTTCCTGTGCTGCAATGAAGCCATTCCCTAAATCCGGACGCCCTCGCGCTGTAATGCTCAGTAAGAGGGCGAATATTTTTTATCTCGAACGATGCAAGGTAATGCAGCGCAATGAAGCCGTTGTATACCTCACAGACACCGGCCAAGAGATTGAAAGATATTTTAATATTCCGGACAAAAATACGCTTTTCATTCTTTTGGGAACAGGCACTTCGATAACGAACGCAGCCATCCGGAAACTTTCAGAGTCCAATGTCGTCATTGGGTTTTGCGGTGGAGGAGGCTCGCCCTTGGCTGCCAGCGTAGATGCAACGTTTATTCTTCCTCAGGACGAATACCGGCCTACGGAGTATGCTCAAGCGTGGTTTGAGAAGTGGATGAGCGATGAGAAACGTCTTGAACTCGGCAAGGCATTGCTTCGAAAAAGGATTGAGTGGACAACTAAAGCCTGGAGGCACAATGGAGTTGAGATTCCAGATCAGCTGGTAGATGAAATATATTCAGTCAAGGAGTCTTCCCGCACGACGACAGACATCCTTCTCGCAGAAGCTCAATGGGCTAAAAAGTTGTACGCTATCCTGGCCAAGCATCACGCCATTTCCTTTTCTCGCAAAGAAGGACAGGGGTTATCTGAAGATGCACCTCAGACGATCAATCGACTAATAGATCACGGTAACTACCTCGCATACGGATACGCGGCCATCGTTCTGCATGGGTTAGGCATCCCATTTTCACTTCCGATTCTGCACGGCAAGACACGAAGAGGTGGTCTGGTATTTGACATAGCAGACCTCGTAAAGGACCAGTTGGTACTTCCAACGGCTTTTGAAATGGGATCAGAAGGTAGCACCAAAAAATTGGATAGAAAATTCCGAGGATCAATTATTGAAAGTGCCGATTCTGGGAACATGGTGGACCATCTTTTCGATACGGTCAGAGAACTTGCGATAAAGAATTTGTAAGTCATTGAAAAAACGTAAAGTAATGCTCTTTAAGAAAACTATTGGTAAAAACCTCAAAAACGCTATAAGTTTCTAATACTAAAAAGATATTGAACAAAATCTGTCAGTTCACCGCCGTGTAGGCGGCTTAGAAATTAAGGCGCCCCGCGCCGCATAAAAAAAAGCAGTTCACCGCCGTGTAGGCGGCTTAGAAAAGGAACTACTTCATCGATGCCGTCAGGGGGCTGTTCACCGCCGTGTAGGCGGCTTAGAAAAGTTCCCGCGTTTCCAGGGCACGATAGGCCCCGTTCACCGCCGTGTAGGCGGCTTAGAAAAAACTCTTAAATTCAGCGGTTTCGGTATGCATGTTCACCGCCGTGTAGGCGGCTTAGAAAAATTGCCTAATTAGTAAGTGACTAAATTGTGAGTTCACCGCCGTGTAGGCGGCTTAGAAAACGTAGGTGACCAGGTAATGCTTTCGCTTCATGTTCACCGCCGTGTAGGCGGCTTAGAAATTTAATCTGAGTTGACATATCTAGCCTCATACGTTCACCGCCGTGTAGGCGGCTTAGAAACGTGCCTGATCCCGACGCTCCTGCTCCAGAGCGTTCACCGCCGTGTAGGCGGCTTAGAAATAAGAGAAATACCTTTGGAGCGAGGGATGATGGTTCACCGCCGTGTAGGCGGCTTAGAAAATGAAACGACGTCTGCCCGATTTATTTGTACAGTTCACCGCCGTGTAGGCGGCTTAGAAAAGACGCCCAAGATGCTGGGGTCCTTGCCTTGTGTTCACCGCCGTGTAGGCGGCTTAGAAATTTTACACTCAAGCTCCAGCTCAGCACTTTGAGTTCACCGCCGTGTAGGCGGCTTAGAAATTCAGGACACTCAATAGGGGTAGGCTCAGGCGGTTCACCGCCGTGTAGGCGGCTTAGAAACTAAATTTTCCGATGCCGTAAGTGTGATAGTCATTCACCGCCGTGTAGGCGGCTTAGAAATCAACAACTTTTTTACTACAAAATGAGAAATAGTTCACCGCCGTGTAGGCGGCTTAGAAAACCAGCGGAGATTTGGTAATACCCTTTCGAGCGTTCACCGCCGTGTAGGCGGCTTAGAAAAAAAGGACACAAACCATGAAGCCGACAGATGAGATCACCGCCGTTTAGGCGGCTTAGAAACACTTACCCCAGAACGTGCCTTGGTCTTCTGGGTTCACCGCCGTGTAGGCGGATTTCAATATGTAGGAATTGGCAATTTACGCTGAAATTGATGCTAGTCACTACTGCAAAAAAGTGTCTCCCCGTAAGCTTGTTTAGAGATTGAAAAGCTTAAAGGAGGATCTGTGACGCTGAAAGTTGATGTATCAAACGCCCATTCGGTGGTGGAAGCTATTGCCAGACTTGAGGCTCTCACTGACTCATCGGAAGTCGCGTCTTTCGATAGCCTGGTAGAGTTTCGAAACGATCTGGAAAAAGCTATCGAGCGGTCCTCGCTCTTTCGTGCCCATTACCGCTGCCCGCGCTGCAATGAAATGTGGATTGAAGAGGGAGCGGCCGAAGAATCCAGCTGCAAAGCATGTTCGGCAACCGGTGTTGAGCCTTTCTATTTCGCGCCTGTAGAGGGTGTAGAGGAAGATAGTGGCCAGTTGATGAGCCATCTTATTCAGTCCATTCAAAAGAACGCTTCTGAGCCGCTTTGGACCGCCAGTGATGTGGCCGACTTTCTCAGGGTTAGCGAGGCCAGCGTCGTTAAGAGTTACTACTACATGCCCAACTTCCCGAAGGGCTTTAGATTGCCTTCAAAGAAAGGCCTGGGTAGTCGCAGGTGGCGTCCGGAAGATATTAAGGCGTGGTGTGATAGTCAGGAATCGTTATAACCCGATCAATCTCGGGAAAAAGCCCCACTCGCTGGGGCTTTTTTATCGGCTTAGTGCTGATTCTTAATATCGTGGCGCTTGGTGTAGGATCGTAATAAAGTTGGTAACTAAACTGCGCTATAGGCCGCTTTAAACGGATTTGCGAACACGACCCTGAAAAATAGAGTTGGTAACTTTTGGCAATAATCGTTGATCAGATGCCGGAAAGTCTGTAATTCGTAATAATAAAGTTGGTAACTTACCGCTATTCTTTGCCGTTGTAGGTTGTTTTCGACGCACCACCCACAAATGAGATTTTCACACCGTTGCCAATCATTTCATCGTCATCCGGGTCTTCTTCCTCATACCGCGATTCTTGATCTTCCAAAAATGCGGTCAGCTCTGCCTCAGTCTTAACGCCAAATTCTCTTTGGAGGTCTTCTGGTAGGATGCGGTCTTTGTGGGATTCCCGAATGGGCTTGCGCATGTTTTCGTAATGCGGGCGTAGCTGGGTAATGTTGAGCCCGGCGTGACCTGTACTTTCGTACTCTGCCAGAATGCCCATTAACCATAGATTGAGCTGTTCGTAGCTGTGCTCAAGCTCCTGAACATACTGATCATTTTCGCTAATCGTTTTGGCTAGAATATCAGGGCGTTCCCCGCGCTGATGTAGCATCATCGCGAAATTGGCCACATCCTCAAACGTACCCTCGTTTCCTTTCGCTAGATGTTCAACCAGTAAATTTGCCAGGTGCTCACCACTGCACTGGGTTTTGTCATCCCACCCGCCCCGACCTTTTTGACGGCTTCTTGCAAGCTTGGCTTTCATGGCAGTGGCAAAACGGTCTACTGCTAAATCATCCGAATGAAGGTCTTCTTGTGTTTTCGCTTCCATAATTCTCTATTCCTTAGTTACCAACTTTATTACCTTGTTACCGACTTTATTATCACGCCACAATTCGGGTCTTTCGGGACGCATTAAGCAGACGTGTAAAGGGAGAAGCTGATCCCTGTTAGCGATACGAAAGCTAACCGTGTGTAGAAGGTGAGCAATACCGTATTTAGAACGCAAAAAACCCTCACAATGAGGGTACTATCGTGGCGTTACGAACTAAGAAAAAACATCTCTTTTCGCATAAGAGGTATTAATTATTTACCATTGAATTAGTCAGTTCGTAATTTTGATTTTCCAATTGCAAAAATTTCAAAATGTAGCCGTCAATGCTGTCGACTCGGATTAAACCAAGGTCCCGCAGATAGCGAAAATCATCTGTGGTAATACCTGTCGCTTTCCTAAAGAGCCCGTGGTCGGTTTCTACCAAAACCTGCTCAAGATTTTCCTCGGTCGCATCGGTCAGGTACATAAATACCGGAATTCGGGATAGCAGGGTCTTTAGTAGCTCCCTCACCTTTTCCCGTTCGCTTTTTAGTTCTCTTTCTGCGTCGTCTAGGTCCTTTTCTTTTTGCTTGGACTCCTGATCGTTTTTTGGCTCTTTCGTTTCCAGTTTCTTTATCTTGCCGTTGTTGACGTCCAGAGTGCCCACATCCACATCGGAATTTTTGATGTCGTTGTCGGTAGCCCCAATAAACTTCTTGAACTTCTTTATCTTGTTGAAAATCTCCTGGCAACGCTCCGCAGACTGTTCAGACGCGTTAATCGCCTCGATGGTGTCGCGAGTAACAACAACATTTTTGCGCTCCACAAAGCGCTCACCAAGGCCTTTAGCGTCAATGCCGGAAAGATCAAAAGTTAGTACTTCTCGGGCATCCATGGATACCATCTGGTTTCCCGTAACCTTTAGCACCGGCAGGTAGCGCAGGAACTCAGAGATCTTCTGCTCGGAGGTGGATAGATGGCTGTCGGTCGACAACTTTTCGCTGTAAGAGGTCAGAAGCTTCAGTGAGCGATTCGGTGAAAAATCAAATATGAAGCACCGCTCTTTGATGGCGCCAGTGAGAGGGTCCTTGTAAGGAGTCTGGGCTCTGAACGCTGTCTGGAAATAGTTTTCCGGGGATTCTGTATCGCGCAAAAACAAAACCGCTTTCCACTTTGGAATGGAAACGCCCGTTGTGAGTTTGCCAACGCTCAATGTGATGGTTTTGTTGTTCCGGTCTATCGCATCAAGGACAGGCTGAACAGCATCAACACCGGATTTTAGCTCTTTACCCGCTGCCAGAATAATGTGGTACTGGCTAAATATGGGATGCGACTCCAGTGCCTCTTTCATTGCATACGCACTGTCGACCCGATTCAGATACCACAAAGTGTGGTCGAGTTGGCCGTGAAGAGCCCCCGTTGGGTCGTAGGGGTACTCAGAAGGCTGGAGTTTTACCTCGTCGACCAGTTCGTCAGCCACCTCTACGTGCGGGCGGATTCGGCCACTGATAAGGTCTAGCCATTTATTGACCGCATCAGGTTTCAGAAATTGGCGCTTTTTCGCTTTAAAGAAGTGGTTCAGGCTGAACTCGTCCTTGCCTTCCTGAATGCCCTCTTTGAGTAGATCGTCAGAAACCTTGTAAAGATACATCTGGATCTGTGGCAGGCTTCGATAAGGGTTGGACTCTGGTTCATTCGGGTGCTTGGCGGCCCACTCGGCTTTGGCCTTTTGTTCATCGGTGTATGTCCAGTTGAATATTGCATCCTGGTCAAACCGGGCGTCGGCCATCGCTCGGAAAGGCGTGCCGGATAGAAAAAGCCGATAATCAGAGGTGACCGACTTTTCGACTACGGCTGCGATCTCCTCGCTGGTCTGTTCCTCTCGGGCCTCCTCGTCCTCTTCAGCAAACAGTTCTTTCTCAAGTTCCTTCTGCTCCTTCTTGGAATCAACCTGATCCGCCAGCATGTCCTTTGCTTTGCGCGTACCGGTGCCATAGTGGAACTCATCAATGATCACCAGATCCCAGTGTGTGGCAAACAAGCCTTTGTGCTTGTCCTTGATGTCCGTTTCGTCGTCTTTGGTGCCAAGAAGGTCCTGATAGGAAGCGAAAGCAACAATAAACTGAGACTGCTGGGTGTACTCTGTGATGTGGTTTAGGCTGTCCCGCTTCAGGAAAACGTAATCCGAGAAATCGACGTGGTTTTCAAGATCTTTTTGCCAAGCATCCTGCACAGCAGGCTTATAAGTCAGCACCAGGACCTTGGCCAGACCCAGCTTTAGGGCCAACTGGTAAGCCGCGAACGTCTTGCCGAAACGCATCTTTGCGTTCCAGAGCATTTCTATGGCATCCGTCGACTGACCTGCCCTCTTGAAATGGGCGGCCGTTTTATCAACTGCATACTTCTGTTCCGGGCGCATCGAAAAGTCGTGGAACCGCTCGATATCAATCTGTTCCGGGCGATCCCCTTTTCGATACCGATCGATCACGTGTATGGCCTTCTCTGGCGAGACCTTAAACCATTCTGTATTGGTCTTTAATAGGTCGTTCCCGGAGGCGATCTGGTGCCGGTGGTAGCCCTTATTTATGAGGATCGCATGGATATCATGGTCCCTGAACTCGGCGCCATCATCTTTTACCGCTGAGCACTGATACAGAAGACGGTACTGGAGGTTATCTGCTTGCGTAGCAGAGGCTGTGTTGAGCTGTTCCTGAATACGAGATTCTACGTCGTTGGCATCGCCTATTTTAATAAGGCCATTAACGCTCGACGCTTCCGTTTCATAGATATAAATATGACGCATAAACAAAACTACTCAGTGTCAAGAACTTTACTTTCGATATAGGACACTTCGTCCTTGGAAAAGCCGAAATGATGATACAGCTCAGAATCAGTGAAGAGATGATCATAGTTGACCATATCGGGAACGAAGCAAAAATTAGATCTAGTAACGTGTTGGGAAATGACCCCTTGTAGAAGAAGGAACCGGGCGGTCTTAGTAAACAGAAAGGACTTAAAAGATTCGGCCTCAGATTCACTTTCTAGTGACCGGCCAACGATCCATGATTCCGTGCAAACTTCACCGGGGCGTGCTATTCGAACGTTACTGCTTTGGTAAAAACGGATTGGTTTTGTAAAATTCGTTTGGCCTGCAATGGGTGCTATTGGAAGTAGAACCTTCCACTTGTTGATTAGGTCAAGTCGATCCGTAAAATCCTCTGAACGACAGTATTTAAGGCCGTGTTTCTGGATAAACCAGCATGGTGTTCCAGAATTTCGCGGGATGTAGTTAGTCGGCATACCGAAGGGCTTTCGGGGCGAAACTATTGCGTCCAGAAATAAATGACCTTCTTTGAGTGATTGAACCTTCCTGATAATACTGCTTGCTTTATTAGATCGAATTATAACGGGGAACTCATCAAGGGCTCTAAGTGACCTGTCTTGAGTCTTACCATCCTCGCTAATGAAGTTAGTAGCTCCGGAAGTACCTTTAGCCCAGTGAAAATAAGAAATCCCGCCAGCCACATCCACGCCTGGAAATACAGCAGAGGCATTTCGAAAATCAACAATCGTTCGAATCTGATCGTCCGCTATCATATTTTCGCGGAATTTATCGAGGCCCTTGCCCCCAACGAACCATCTTGAAGGCGTTATCATTACAAGGTGGCTCGGTTTAAGTGATCGACCCTGCTCTACGAAGTGGTGATAGATTGGGACTGAACTGCGACTGTTTCCGCCATCACTGACCTGATAAGGAGGATTACCAATAATCACATCAAACTTCATTCTGCCTTCCTTAATCTCAAGAATTTTGCCATGCTGAGTTCGGTCATCAATAAACGGAAAATACATGTCCTCTGCAATGAAACCGTCCGATTCAACACGTTCCGCAACCTCTTTCACCGGGTAAAAAATATTGCCTTCGGCCTCAAAGCCCTTATGGAAAGGCCCTTGAAACAACTCGGGCTTGAAATAGTCATTGAAATGATTGCGCGTCAGGAAATGGTACTTTTCTTTTTCAGACCATCTTGAAAAGCTGTCGGACTTGATGAAGCTGTCAAAGGCCGCATCTTCCTTTCGAACGTTGGCCTCCATCACACCGTAAAGCGTTCGCCTGGCCATGTAGCCGGTTAACTCACTGGTTGCGATCCCGAAAAGCATGTTCTTCAGGATGTGATCGATTCGTTGCTGGTGATCTGAAAGGTCGTAGACCTCTCCATCTTCTGCTTCGTAGACCCCGACTTCGCTTAACCCCTCGTACAAGAGATAGAAGCTTTCACGCAAAAACACACCTGTTTTAGTGCAGGGATCCAGAAGCTTTAAACCTGGTTCACGCCATATTGATTCAGGCAACAGAGAAAGCATCTGGCGGGCCAGTCGCGGGGGCGTAAAAACCTCATGACTGTTGAGCGCCTCAAACAAAGTCAAGATGTCTCTGGTTTCCTTCATAATCCATACCTAGTGCTAAAAAATGAACCGGATCGAACCGCTTTAGCGGACGGGGCTTGTCTTTGACCAGATGGGAATAGCGATAAAGTCTGCGACCAAAAGAGTGGCCTTTGATTGTGTACTCAACAAAAACGATGTCGTCAGGGGCGTTGATTGAGTCGCCCTGGACTATGTTCGTGGAGAGAATGTAGCGAACCAGCCCGAAAAATCCATCGGAATAAACAAAGCTGCCCTTGTGGAAATCAACGGTCGACTTAATCTCGCGATAAAGACGCTCCCGCGCCTCCTGGACGTTCTGGTAACAGATGTCGATGCCGTAGATGGTAGTAAGGGCTCTGGCGATGTAGAACTCATAAATCCTGAGTGATTTGGCGGCATACTTCTCTGTAACACGAGCTAGCTTGCGGCGAAGGATCTCGATCAGGAAGTTACCGTTTCCGCAGGCGGGCTCCAGATACCGGTAACGAATAATATCGTCAGGAGTATTCAGAGGGATAAGGTCAAGCATGGCGTTGACCTCTCGTTCGTTGGTATACACCTCGGCCAGATCGCGGACCCTGTCTTTTGACTTAATCTGACTCATAGCAATCCTTGGGCACTGACATGAACTCGATAGGTATCTTACGGTAAATAAAAAGTTTAGAGGAGGAACCTCGGGTAACTAGAAGACGAAAATGTCGCGAAGTTTCACAGTCGCTTGACATCCTCCCGCCACCAAACGCCTAAGCAGCGTTCTGGTGGGGGATTCCTACTGCTAGACGCTCATGCCCGAGCGCAAGGATGTTCTTGGCCGCGTTTACATCGCGGTCGTGAGTGACACCGCACTCACACGTCCATCCTCTTATTCCGAGGCCTGCTCTACCTTTCGGACTGCTGGGGCTCAGTGAGCCGCAACACGAACAGGCCTGGGTGGTGTACCGTTCATCGACTTCCAGAAAAACCCCGCCTGCGTGCTCGCATTTGTAGGACAGCAGAGTTCTCAGTGTGGACCAGCCAGCGTCGAGTACTGACTTGGCCATCTTGGTTTTTGCCAGCCCGGAGCTGGATACATTGCCGACCACGATCAGGCCGTTGTCGTTGACCAGCTTCCGACTGAATTTATGCAGCGCATCGCTGCGCCGATTGCGGATTTTGGCGTGAATGGCCTGAACACGTTTTTTATTCCGAGCCCGCTGAGCGATGGCCAGTTTCCGCTCTTGATCCCGGTAAAAGTGACCCGCTTCCAGCGGCTGACCACGACTCGGAGTGGCGGTGATCTTCAGTCCCAGATCGACACCGACACTGCCTGTGCCGCACCGCTGATCTGGCTTGGCCGTGACCACAACACAGAAATACCAGCGGCCACGGGCGTCTTCCACAAAGCAGCCTGACCGGAATTGGTATTGGTTAAGACCGTAGCTGTCCCATACCCGGTAGTGCTGGCCGCTGAAAAACACCTGTCCGTTTTTCCACTTTGCAGCGCCGGTATTCACTGGCACCCAGCCGAGGGATCGGCGAACGCCGTGGGTTTTACGCCAAGCCAGCTTGGATTTGTGAAACTGTTTTCGACGGGTGACGTACTCCTTGGCCACCACCTGAAGCGTCTGACTGTGCAGCCCCAACTCTTTCCCGGCTCCTTTGGTGTAGGGGTGAATATCGTAGGCCGACAGGAATACACCGCGTTCCCGGATCGACCGGCTGCTCAGATCGTTCACATAGTTCCAAACGAAATTCACCGCCGCAGCTTGGCGGCGAAGCCCCTTAACGTGCTTGTCACGCACGCGGACCTTGAGGGTTTTGGTGGCAGTGGCGTTATCGGTTGTCATGCGTTAATCTTTGCTGAAATACAACTTGGTGTCAATACAATGAAATCGCATCATCATTGCGTCTACAACCTGAAATACCATTTGGTGTTGGTCACAAAATACCGAAGACAATGCTTCACGAACGCCATGCTGGATCGTCCTATGACGATGTAACTGGTGGAAGCTTCAGAGGTAACGTGTTTGAACCCGGCAACGCCTACCTAAACTGCGGTAACAACCTGGGCATCAACCTAGACACTGCCGATAATTCGTTCGAAAAAATCGTTGCGGATTACGGAAGCTACGACTTCTCGGGAATGACCGGAGGCGCGTCTGGGGAAGAACTCGGTATTTATAACGATTCGAATCGAACCAGCTTGTCGGACCTCTCTGGCATCAGCAGAATAGGCAGGCTTGAGTTAATGAGCTTGCCGTCGCTTGAGTCTTCTGTGGGGCTGAACAACATTGTTTCTGCGCCAGACGGATCTACTGCACAGCTGATTATTCCTTCATCGATAAACTTTACGACCAAAATTCCATCCTCCGCACCGATTTGTCAGAGCTCTTCAGTTGTTATTGAGGATTCAACCTGGAGCCCCAATATTCGGCCGATCACAGACATCTGCCAGCCTTGACGATGGAAATCAGTGTGCTGTGGCCATGCCCGAATTAGAAACGATTGACCTGGGACATCTGCGAGATGGGAATGCGCCACGTACGCTATACCGATATAGCTGACAAACGCTATATTGCCAGAACGGCACCCGTTACCAAGTGGCTGATCCTGACGTTCTGGCTTGGCGCAGCGATTTGTGGAATTCTATTTCTATACAATGAGTTTGGTAACAACGTGAGCCGCTATTGGTTTATCGGTGGCGGCGCGTTGCTGACGCTTGTCGCTTACGGTATGGCGACAAACCCATCAACTCAGAACAACTGGCCCCTGTTGATCGCGAACCTCCGATATTTGTACATCGTCGATTCGCCAGACGCCGATATATTCCTGGAAATCCCTTGGTCAAGAATCATATCCTGCCAACGCGGCCAAGCCGGAGCGAACAGGCGGGGCATCCGGGTCGCCGTCGACACCGAAGGTCTGACTAATTCAGAAATCGAACGGCTCTCAGGCGCGGCCTACGCCTACGTTGAGCGCCATACAATCACTGTTGCGGTGTCGACAGGTACACTCTTGCGCCGGAAAATCCTTAGCAACTTGCGTGCTATTGCGGGTGGCGTTGGAAAGCATCCGGTCACCGAAATATGATGCTGGAAAGCGAAATCTATAGAAGATCCTTTGGCTTTCCAGTCAGCGTTTATTTCAGTTGTCTTGCTTGTCCTCTGGCAGAACGCTGAGGCCTCGGCCCACGAGGGCGAAAAATAACAGCCATGCGGACCCAGCAATTATGGCAACTATGGCAGCAGCGGGAACAACCTCGCGAGTGTCCGCCAGCCAAATCCCGCCCGCGATCAGAATTAGCGAAAGTGCCGTCAGAAGCAAATCAACACAAACCTTCAGCGCTTTCATAATTTCTCCCCTACGCATCATTTGGAAACTGGCGCTTTGATCGCCGGGTGCGGGTCGTAACCTACCAGCTCCACGTCGTCGAGCTCGTAATCGTAAATGCTGGCGGCCTTCCGCTTAACGACCAACTCCGGCAGCGCCATGGGTTCACGGCTCAGCTGG
>Ga0307936_1000566_pt1 | contig 20212 bp, 18 predicted proteins | sample OrgLakmetagenom1_FD_201839 | JGI IMG/M metagenome (GOLD analysis project Ga0307936, IMG submission 201839) | Saline water microbial communities from Organic Lake, Antarctica - #1 | ecosystem: Environmental > Aquatic > Non-marine Saline and Alkaline > Saline | place: Antarctica: Organic Lake... | reverse complement strand
CGATCGCAGCACAGAATTTTCTGCAACGGCGTAAAGTTTTATGCCGCCTTGCAAAGGGAATAGCAGCCGTTCATGCATCGCGCAGCAAAATCGAGTACGGCAATAACGGGCTCGCGGGCTTTGCTTCTATTCATACGTAAAGGTTACGACTTAGCTCTCGGCGTGCCAACGCATTCAGAACACAGGTTGTGGGCATGGCGCTTGTGGCAAGCGTTTGAGCGATCAAACCTGTCCGCATTTCCGATCATATTGAATTTCAAGTCCTCACGTTACGGGCCAAACTGTTGAATTCGAGCGCTTAATTGAGTGGTTTCATCTCGCCCAGCAAAACGACCGGCCCTGTCGGCAGGCCTGTGGGAGACCCACCAGACGGTTCAAGGCTTACCGCCAGCGTCCCACCATGGGTCACTATATTTTCGGGCACTGGCAGATGGCCAGAGCCGACAACAAGCCCCAGCGAGCGCGGCGCGCTGTCGGTATCCTGAATGTACCACAATTCATGAACTTGCTCGCTGGATACCTCGAGGGCACGGTAACGAACCAGCATGATCTGGCGGGATTTGACATCAATCGCAGCGACCCAGGCCGGTTCCTGACTTCCCGGAGGGGTAAGCAGGGCAATGAATTGTTCCTGACCCACTCGGTCTTGTCCCAAAGGCGGCAACCATGAAGGGTTAGCCACAAGCAGCATCACCGCCGATGCGGCAATCGCGGTTATCGTCAACGCAACCCCGCGCCATCGCTGCACTGAGCGGCGCAGTTGAATAATCTCTGCACCGGCACCGGTGTCCAGGCTTTGTGTCGGGCCGGCCATGTCTTGTGCTGCAAGTTGCTCTTGAATGCGGGACCAGACCGATGCATCGGGTTCTGCCCAGGCAATTTGATCCGACAGTGGTGCAAGCCGATTGTTCCAATCCCAGACCAGCGATGCAAATTCGGGATCGCGTTCGATCAACCCGGTCGCCATATCCAATTGATCCGCTTCCAGCACCCCAAGTGCGTATTCAGCGGCCAAAAGGTCAAGCTCCTCGGGGGGCAACTTATCTGAGGGATCGCGGCTCATCGTGTCAGACAATCTTTGAGGCTGGACAACCCACGGCGGGTCCAGCTTTTGATCGTGCCCAGCGGATGGTTGAGCAGTTCAGCCAGTTCACTGTGGGTATAGCCGCGCCAATATGCGAGTTTGATGCAATTGCGCTGTTCGGTGCGCAACTCATCCAGACAACGCGCAAGCCTGTCGGCATCTCCCGTTTGTATCACAATGTCTTCTGGGGTTGGCGTGTCACTTTCAAACATGCTGGTGTCGGCAGCGTCATCAATTTGCGGGCTGCGCATGGTTTTGCGTACGCTGTCAATCGCGCGGCTGCGGGCGATTGTGATCAACCATGCCATTGGATGGCCGCGACCGGGATCAAAGCTGCTGGCGTTGCGCCAAGCGGTCAGGAACGTCTCTTGCAGCGCTTCTTCGGCCAGTGCGCGGTCTTTCAATATGCCAATGACAATTCCAAGGAGTTTTCCGGATGTCTGTTGATAGATCGCACGAAGCGCCTGTTGGTCACCTGCCGCAGTTCGGGCGATCAGTGTTTCCAAGGATAGATTGCTCATACAGTAGTACTTATCCGAATTTAATTGCATCGCCACAATAGGGCGCTTGAGCCAGAACGCAAGTGTGGTGGCAAATCCGGGGGCGGGCCAAGTATGTCCAAAAGCGGCCTTATTGGCAGTATGCGGGGTGGCCGCGGTCATTCCGATACATTTGCACGAGGGGTGTCGCCCCAAAAGTTGAAACTCAGCGATGCCCAGTGACTTTGCCAAACCACAGGCGCGTCATCCACCGGAACCAGCATGACCGAGTTGAGAAGGAATTCACCGCGGCTTAAACCCAATGTGGCGCGCCCGGTGGCGTCTGTATGGATCACGATGCGTTGGGTTTGCGCATTGCGGTTGAATACATTTATCTGCCAATCGGGTAACGGTTCACCCTGCCAATACAAGCGCACAGGCAATGAAGTTTGTCCTGGCGTGAAGGGGTTTGACTCTGCCACCAGTTCGAATTTCATGCCCGAGTATTCATCACTATCGCCTTTGCGCACTGGACCCGCCTGGATGAGCGCCTTGGCGTACCTCGTGTAGCGTTCAATAAATCCGGTTTCGGGCAAACCGCGCGCTTTGTGCACAGTCGCAAAGCTTTCCAGCCCCTCATCGGTCAGATAACGTTGAAAAACGGCCCATTCGTTGTATGTCGCCAGAAATGGAACCGTTTGGTGGGCGATGATCTGCAATCCTGGGGCTGCCGAAATCCCGGAAACTGCCGGAAGATCACCGTCAAAGCCGGGGATAGCATCTGATGATCCTGCCGAGATTATTGAAAAGCGGGTGAATCGGTTGGACAGGAAAGGATACGGCTCACCCACAAGCATCTGGCCAACTTTGAGGTCGGCCACGATTTCATCGCCGGGTTCAATCTGACTTTCCGCGTCAATCCAGAATTCATGCGCCGCCACCTGCGCAGCACAGATCGCAAATGTCATCGCGATGAAGCATCTAAAAAGCGTCCAATACATACCAGTTTCCTTCGATGTTCGTACATTCACTACGTTGGGCGGGGCGATTTAGGATGCAGAATGCTGCAATAAAATTCTTTGAAAGAAATGGGTGCACCCTGAAACCAAAACCGAAACACCGGCGTAACTACATATACTCATGCGTTGACCACAGATGCTTTAGAGAGTTGTTTCGTTGACGGTGAATGTCTCGATTGGCGCGTGGGTACACTTAAATCAACAAAGGACAAGTTAATGAAAAATGTGAACAGGTTAGCAGCTGCGGTACTTGCCGCAGCGATGAGCGTCAATGGCGCAAGCGCAGCACTTGCCAAGGCCCACGATCAGGGTCGTGCCGATGGATCATTCGGCGCAGACAATGCACAGGGCGCACGCACCACAATTGATGCGCTGACCGACCTGGGTGCGCTCGACGGGAATGGCGTTTCCGCACTCACCAAAGGTGGCGCCCGTGGCGCTGCCGCGAGCGAAGCCAAGGGTGGTAACCGGATCGATCCTGTCGTACCGGATTGATCAGCTTATGACGCACAGCGCGAAGCCGGGCATCTTTTGATGTCCGGTTTTTCATGCTTGCTGCTAACCGTTTTTGGAGCTGAAAAACCAGGTAAATGACATTACCGCTTAACCGCTGGATTACGGGTGAAAAACCCATAGGGCCGCAGGGTGATGCCTCGCCACATGGTGTTGAGCACCGGCCAGTCCTCGGGGCGTGTGACATGGCGAAACCCGATTGTCGGCCAAACCACCAGATCATCACCACCAATGGGTTCACCATTGGCGAATGCAGGCAATCCCTGCCCGCCGTGCGATTGGTTCGGGTAGCGGCCTGCTGCCTGTCGTTCCCCGGGATGCTGTCGGGTCACCCAAAGCGGGGCACCAGTAAAAGCTGCGCGACTCTGCGGCCAATCATCGGGCGCCAGCAAGGAAACCGGGCCATGCGTCACGATCTGATACCCGGGGTGATGACCCAGAGACGTAACAACCTCGGGGTTTTCGACCCGCCACAGTGATGTACCAGGCGACCCGCGCAGGGCTCTTTCCGCGCTCAAGGGGGTTCGTTCAACCTGCCAAAGACTGCGACGCAGCGAGGTTTCCGGCAAGGTTTTCGGCACGATACGCTCTTGCACAAATCGGTTGGCTGGCCCGTCGATGTCCATATCCAGACGGACCGAGAAAAAATGATCGTGGTGCACCGCAATCAACCCCGGTGCCACTAAAGTTCCATATTGCGCCGCCTGCTCCGCGCCTGCATCCGACATGCTCGATAATACCGACCCCTGGACCGCATCAATGCCCGTCGCGCCGATCCTGAATTCAATACGCCCGCCCGGATGAAACACCCAGTCGAACAGATAGTCGTAATGCGCAATGCTGGAGATCGACCGCACCACAAGCCGTTTGCCCGCGCGGCCTGCATAGCTGTCCGAGTAGGCCTCGTAATGGCGCCACATCGGTTGGGTGGTGGTGTCTTCAAAGACGCAAATGGTTTTCTCGCGCCGGTCGATGCCGCCAGAGGGTGTCGCAAGGGTGGTCGCCAGGTAATGGGCATCAGCCGGGCAATCGACGCCCACAGCCAACGGCGATGCCAAGGTTCCCAGACCGTATTCACCGGCATCAATATAGGTGCGGAACGCCCAGGTCTGGTCGGCCTCCATATAAGGGACGAAAACCTCTGAAACATGACCCTGATAGAGGATCATCCGCCGGGCATCATCCGCCGCAAATGTCACCAGAGAAAGGATCGGGCCAAAGCGTTGATCGTAGCCAAGGTGAAATGCCCAATCACCCCAGGCGACGCGCTGTCCAGTGATGGAAATCGCACCATTCTGTGCGTGTTCAGCCCGGGTTGGTACGGTATCCCCGTCAAAGTTGTGCGCATCATTGCCCACCGGAACAACACCAGTATCGGTGACATCGGTCACTTCCAATCTATCAAGATTGACCGTTCCGAGGACGCCCTCGATAGGGCGCGCATAGATATTGGTGCGGGCCCCCGAGACATCGTAGCACGGCATTTTCAACAGCCGATCATCGGCGCCGTTGCCCGGCCCGAAATACCCGGCCGAGAGTGACTCGCAAAAGATGCCCTCAAAACTGTCGTAACCCCGGCGGCGCATCGCGGCCTGCCAGCGGGTATCGGCCTTTAACGTCGGTTCTGCCAGGGCCCATTCACTGCTTGTGATTGGTGGTTGTGCAGTCTGGATATGTTGCCAGCTTTCCACGGACCGTTTGGCCAGATCGACAACCGCCTCGTAGGTCTGGCCCTTGATGCGCAGCACGAGAAGCGCGCGACGCTTGGTCGGATCGCCGGGTTGCCACTTTAGAACATCAGATTTCGGAGGATCAACGAGCGCAACGATATGCGCGCGCGCTTCGGGTGTCACCCGTCCGTCCTCAACCAAAGCCGCCACAGCAAATCGTATCTCGTCGGCGCTCAGCGGGTCGAGCGGATGTGCCACCGCTTCGTCCGCCAGAATCGGAACCGACAGTGAAAGGCAGAGTCCGATTTGTATCGCAAAGGTCCGCAAGCGGGCTAGGACGTAGTGCGCAGATGTTCTCATACTATCCGTTCCAGAAACCAGAATGTCGCCACCAGAGCAACCACCACCGATGCGGGCATGCTAATCATAGCGCGATACCAGTTGCGATGTCCGAACCAAAAGCCGACCGTCAGAAAGCAAGCGGCAATAACTGCCAGCTGGCCGACTTCAACCCCGATATTAAAGCCGATCAGCGCCGGTACAAACTGACCAGGTGGCAGGCCAATTTCGGAAAGCACGCTGGCAAATCCCAACCCGTGCAACAGGCCAAAACCAAACACAACAAACGGTCGCCAGCGTTTCAGCCGGTCCGTGAACAGGTTTTCAACAGCGATGAATATAATTGATGCGGCGATAAGCGGCTCAATGATAGAGGCGGGTACCTGCACGATACCCAAGCTGGCCAGAGCCAGGGTCATGGTGTGGGCCGCGGTAAAACTTGTGACTTGCCACAAAAGCGGCCTGAGCTGCGGGCTGAGCAGGAAAAGCCCGATTATAAAGAGGATGTGATCAAATCCCTTTGGCAGGATATGTTCAAACCCGATGGCGATATAGGTGACGAAACCAGAGGCGGTTAAATCTGAGTTATTCCCATCAAGAGCGACCCGGAGACCCGCACCGCCGGTTTCAATAAAAGCCGCAAAATATGGTTTGGCCTCTCCCTTTCGCCCCACGCGCAGGACGATTTCGCCCAAGCGCGGATCGCTTTCAAACACCAATTCGCCACGTTCTGCAGGCAATGACGCCTGAAACCGCAATATAGATACCCGTGACAGTGCCGTGTCACCTACGGGCGGCACTTCAATCTTCTCAAGGGCGATTGGGACGGGGTTACCGTTCAGGGTCAGCCGAAGGCCGGTTTCAAGGGAATTGGCCGTTTCGGCGGCGACGGACCCAAGGGCATCTGACGGCGCATCACGCAGCCTGTCATATTCGGCAGCCTGCGGCGATTGTGACGTGTCACTGTGTTTCGTACCTATGTCTGAAACCAGAGCTTCGAGATTCAGTTTTAACTCTAGTTCAGCAACGTTTTCATCGTCGATCAGGATCGACAGGATGGTTGGGCGCAGCTCGTGGGCACTTGTAATTGCCGGGCTTATCAAGTGAAAAAGGACTGCCAGTATAACGGGTAATGCCCTCTGATTGCTGAAGTTTGGGTGCATATCTTGCTCCGAATCGGCTGCGGCCCGCCATGCCGCTTGATGCTTTTACGCTGAATTGATGCGTACGGATGCAATCGCTGAGAATTTCTGCATCCGAACTTGAAATACGTGCGTAGTTGAAATCAGGCGCGTTGTTTTTCGAAGCGTCGGAAACGTAACGACTTTGGACTGACTGTCCGACGAAGATCGGTGAAGTCTCCAAATAGGGGGCGTGAATTGCGCATATTGTTGATTGTAAGCTTATTGGGGGCGGCGGCAGCGGCGGTTGCAGCAACACCTGACCTTCGGAGTTGGATTGACACCCAATATGCGAACGCGGCCTCTGAGGCCGGGGTGCAGTCCGAACCGAGATACATAACCGCCAAGGCAGATATCACCCGAATTCGACGGACGATTACAGCAAGTGGCACGCTTTACGCACGCGCGACGGTTGACGTCAGTTCGCAGCTTTCGGGCCAGATTTCTTCGGTCGACGCAAATTTCAATGACAGTGTTTCCAAAGGCCAGCAATTGGCGCAACTGGACCAGCGCGAGTTCAATGCGCGGGTGAAACAGGCCGAGGCCGAGGTTGTCATTGGTAAGGAAAACATCAAGATCCTCGCCGCCCGGCTTGAAAAAGCGGCTCAGACAGAAAACGAAATGGCGGCTCGTCGCAAAGTATTCCAAGCTCGGATTGAAGGCGCAAGAGCAACGTTGGAGGCCACGGGCAAACAACAGGCGCGCGCGACATTGCTTGAGAAGGAAAAGGTCATACAGGCCAAGGTGGCCGAGGAGGCCCGAAGCGCCTATGCCAACGCCAAAGCCCGGTTGCTTGAGATAGAGGCCGAAACCGCGGCACATGAGTTTGCTGCAGCATCGGCAGCCGCGGGCCGGCAGGAGGCTGACGCGGAACAGGCCCATGCCCATGCGGTAATCGCCCTGCGCCAGGCCGAGTTGGACCAGGCCTTGCTGCAACGTGATCGCAGTACAATCCGGTCACCGATTGACGGCGTTGTCGTCGGGCGAAGCGTAGAACCCGGCCAGACCGTGGCCGTCAGTCTGAATGCCCCGGTTCTGTTCACGATCGTGGGCGATCTGACCAAGATGGAAATTCACGCAAGTATTGACGAGACCGATATCGGAGAAATCAAAGCCGGGCAGACAGCCCGGTTCACGGTCGCATCTTATCCCGATCACGTGTTCGCAGCGCAGGTCAGTGAAATTCGCAAAGCCGCGCAAATCCTGCAGGGGGTGGTCACCTATACCGTGGTGTTGACGACAACGAACAAGGACGGGCGTTTGCTGCCCGGCATGACCTCGACCTTGCGGATTGTCACCGATGAAACCGGCCCGACACTGACCGTGCCACTGGCCGCCCTGCGGTACCAACCTGAAGGCTCTTTCGGCGCAAAGGACGCCTCGACCATCTGGGTGCTGCAACCCAATGGTAAGATAGCCCCGCGTGCGTTGACGCTTGGGGCGGACGATCAGGAGCGGATCTCCGTTCTGGAGGGCACACTTTCAGAAGGGGACCGAGTCATCACCGGACGCCTGTCCGAGCCGAGCGAGCGCAGTTTTCTGGGGATTAAATTTTGAGAGATCGACAGCAGGCCATGATGATCCGTACCCACAATCTGCACAAAACCCATGGTCGGGGGGGCGGACGGGTTGATGCGCTGCGTGACATCAATATTTCTGTCCGCCGCGGAGAGTTTCTGGCGCTGATGGGGCCGTCAGGATCAGGCAAAAGCAGTCTGATGTCGATCATAGGATTACTGGACACGCCAAGCGCCGGAACACTTGAATTCAACGGCCAGGACGTGACCGGCCTGTCGCGCGATCAGATGTCGGACCTGCGCAACCGCCATATCGGGTATATCTTTCAGTCTTACCATCTGCTGAACCGGCGCACGGCACTTGGGAATGTCGAATTGCCGCTGCTCTATCGCGGTGTGCGACGGCCCGAGCGGCGCAACCGTGCGATGGAGGCACTGGAACAGGTCGGGCTGGCAGATCGGTGCAACGCCTTGCCGCCGGACATGTCAGGTGGCGAGCAGCAGCGCGTTGCCATCGCGCGCGCCTTGGTGGGCGCGCCGGATCTGATCTTTGCGGATGAACCCACCGGGGCGCTTGACAGCAAAACCGGTAAACAGATCCTGTTACTGCTCAATCAGATCCATGACGCGGGCCGCACAGTGGTCCTGGTCACCCATGATCCGTCGATGGCAGCGGGGGCCTCCCGGGTGATCCAACTGGCCGATGGTCAGGTGCACTCGGACCGGTCTGCGATGGTTGCGCCGGGCTGGGTGGCGTAGATGATCGGCTGGGGCGACAATCTGCGTGATGCAGCGGCGTCGGTCCGGGCCAACAGCCTGCGCAGCCTGCTGACGATGCTTGGCATCATCATCGGCACGGCATCGGTGATCGCCATGTTGTCGATAGGGGCCGGTGCGCAGAAACGCGTGGCCGAACAAATCCGGACATTAGGGGCAAATGTCGCGATGGCCTATCCGGATCGCGAAGCGCCGAAATATGTGCGGCCCCGACCGCTGACACTGGGCGATGTTCACGCCATTGACACTTCGGTTCCCGGCGTGATCGCTGCGGCACCGGCGCTACAAGGCAACGGGCCTCTTGTGAACGGCAACCGCAATCGCCGCAGCCGGATCAACGGCACAACGGCGGCTTATTTCCCGATCCGAGACTGGAGAATCGAGACTGGGCGCAATTTTTCCGACCGCGAAATCAGCGGTGCCGGGAAAGTGGCCATTCTGGGTGCCACAGTCGCAACGCAGCTATTCGGCACCGATGATCCGGTCGGGCAAGAGATCCGGGTCCTTAATTCCCCGATGCGCATCATTGGCGTTCTTGCCCGCAAAGGCGCCTCGGGCACGGGCACAGATCAGGATGACATCGTATTTGTGCCCTTTTCCACCGCGGAACTGCACTTGGGGTCTGAAATCAAGGGGATCACGCCGGGTAAGGTCTCGTATATCCTGGCTAAAATTGCCCCTGACCGAAGTCTGGATCAGGCGGTATCGGAAATTGACCTGTTGCTCAGACAACGCCGAGGTCTGACTTCAGATGATCTTACGGATTTCCGGGTCACCAACCCCGCCGCAGCGCTTGCCGCAGAACGAGGATCGACCCGCACCGTCGGCTGGCTACTGGCCGCCATTGCGTCGATATCGCTGGTGGTCGGAGGGATCGGTATCATGAACATCATGCTGGTTTCGATCAACGATGCCACCCGAGAAATCGGCGTGCGCCTGGCGCTTGGGGCGCGCCCGCGCGACATTTCCTGGCTGTTTTTGACCGAGGCGTTCATTCTATGCGGGATTGGCAGCCTGTTCGGGGTGTTTGTCGGCATCATTGTATCGCAGGTAGTTGGTCATCTTGCCGGCTGGCCGGTGCTAATCAGTCCTGAGACACTGATCGCGGCCTTGGGGTTTTCGTGTACAGTTGGCATGGTGTTCGCATACTACCCCTCTCGCAAGGCCGCAAAAATGCATCCCGCCCAGGCATTGAAGCGCTGACGCGCGCACATCAATGTGGCCATTGCTCACTGACATAGAATTTGTGCTTTTCCGCAGCTTATTGCTTCAACCAAGGCGCAGCAATTGGTTCGTTCAAAAATCACCAAACAGCATGACCGGTTTCGGGAATTCTTCTGCATTGTAGAATGCTCACCGCCGCAGGCGCTAAGGTATTCTGCACCAGCGAAGAAGAAAAATCCAAGGTCGGTTTTGTCCGCACAGCTGACGCACGCTAGCGCCTTTGCACGGTTTCGAACAGTCTGCGCAGCGCGTAACTTCGCAGGAGCGATATGCCGGTGAATACCCCGCCCAGCGCCAGGTTCTCGCCGAGGCTCGGGTGAAGGCCGAACCACGGGAACACCACGATCTGCGTTGTGACGGCCAGCGCATAGCCCACAACGAGATTGGTGACGGCTTCGACAAGCGGGCGGCGGGACTGGGTCATGCCGCCAACCTCCTCACCTTAAGCGTGGCGAAACTCTCGCCGGTCTCGGCCAGAACCGCGTCCTCGCCGGCGAAGGATTGCCACCGTTCGATGGCCACATCGACATAGGCCGGGTTCAACTCGATGCCGTAGCAGACGCGCCCCGTGGTTTCCGCTGCGATGAGCGTGGTGCCGGATCCCATGAAGGGCTCATAGACCGGCTGTCCGGGGGCCGATTTGTTCAGGATCGGCCGGCGCATGCACTCCATGGGCTTCTGCGTGCCGTGCACGGTCTCGGCATCCTGATCGCGGCTGGCGATCTGCCACAGCGTCGTTTGCTTGCGATCCCCGGCCCAGTGGCCCTTGCCTCTGGCGCGCACGGCATACCAGCAGGGCTCGTGCTGCCAGTGGTAATCGCCGCGGTTGAGCACCAGCCGGTCCTTGGCCCAGATGATCTGCGACCGGATGGCGAAGCCCGACGCGGTCAGGCTGTCAGAGACGGTCGCAGCGTGCAGCGCGCCATGCCAGACATAGGCAACATCACCCGGAAACAGCGCCCATGCCTCGCGCCAGTCCGCGCGATCATCGTTCATCACCTTGCCGGTGCGTTTGGTCTTCGCCGCGCCCACCTGGTTGCGCCAGCCGGGATCATACGCGACGCCATAGGGCGGATCCGTCACCATCAGCATCGGCGTCACGTCGCCCAGCAGCCGTCCGATCACATCGGCGGACGTGCTGTCGCCGCAGATCAGCCGGTGCGACCCCAGCTGCCACAGATCCCCCACGACCGACACCGGCGTAACCGGAACCTCCGGCACATCCTCCTCGCCCTCGACCGGGCCATCGCCGTCCGGCGCCTCGGGATCGCGCAGCAGCGCATCCAGATCATCTTCCGTGATGCCCAGCAGCGACAGGTCGAAATCCTCGGCCAGCAACCCCGCGATCTCGTCGCGAAGCGTTGCCTCGTCCCACTCACCGAGCTCGGTGAGCTTGTTGTCGGCGATGCGGTAAGCCCGGCGCTCTGTCTCGTCCAGGTGACCAAGCCGGATCACCGGCACTTCGGTCAGCCCCAGCATGGTGGCGGCCAGCACCCGGCCATGCCCGGCGATCAACTCGCCATCGTCGGCCACCATGCAGGGCACGGTCCAGCCGAACTTCGCCATGCTGGCAGCGATTTTCGCCACCTGGTCATCGCCGTGCATCTTGGCATTGCGGGCATAGGGGCGCAGCCGGTCGATCGGCCACGTCTCGATCTCGCTTGGCGCGAAGACAAGGTCCATGGGGCGGGTCTCTGATTTGGGGCAAGGCGGACAAAAGGATGCGCGCCGCCGGGATGGCCGGCGGCAGGGTCGGGATCCGCGATATGGGGAAAAGAAAACGCCCGCGAGGTATTTCCTCCGGGCGCTATTCTTCGATGATCAAGGAGTACGTCAAGGAGGCTAGAAATGTCAAACCATTTTTCAGCCTGAAATTAACACGTTCTGCCCAACCCCTTGAGACCTGCTGAATGCGGTGGCTTCGCCTTATGGCTTCCTTCGCGGGTGGCTTCCTCAAACTGGCTCAGGTGGATTCTTGACTGAAATAGTAAAATCCACCTTGGCCACGAAAGAATTCTGCGTAACCTTCTGTTATCACGAAGAATAATTTCGAGCGTTGCCGCAGGTGGCTTCCGGGTGGATTCCCCGGTGAGGAATCCAGTCGCTAGCGAAATCGCGCGCTCGTCCCCCCCGTATACGTTTGGGGCCGGGGAGGAACCATGCCAGGGGGGGGGAGGCACTTGGTCATGCTTTACCTGACAACCGGCAAGTCTGAGATCCGCGTTGTGTAGCGCGGGCTGCGATGATTGGCGCGCGTCTGCCAAGAGCGTGACAACCCTTCACTGGCCAGCACCATCGTCTTTTTGCCGAACCGACTGTTTACCGCGTCGAGCGCCGTCATCAAGACAGGTGAACGGCTGGGTGCATCAAAGAGCGTTCTGGGACGATCTTCCAAGGGTAACAGATCATCCAACATGACGCCCGCTTTGGTAAAGGCGTAAGTTTGGTTATAAATCTTCGGCCAGGCTGCGATCGTGCAGCGCCTGGCGGCACCGACCAGCTCCAATGTGTCAGAGGACATGGGTGTCAGGCGTATTGAGCGCGACCCGGCATATTGTGGCCGATCGGGGCGGTGCCGGTTAGTATGGAAAAACACCGTCAATGTACCAGCGACCAGTCCGTGTTGCCGTAGCTTTTCAGCGGCGCGCGTCGCATGCGCGGTGACTGCTTGGAACAGCGTGTTAAAGTCCTCCATGGGTTTGCCAGCAGACCGTGTGACGGCCATCCCCTTTCGCTGAGGCTCCACCTCATCAAAGGCAATACAGGGCTCTCCTTGCAACTCAAGCACCGTGCGTTCGAGCACCACTGTGCCCAGCGCGCGCGCCTGGCGCAGTTGCATGTCGCGCAGCTCCGCCGCCGTGCCGATCCCAACACTCTGCAGCTTCGCGGCTGACTTTCGGCCAATGCCCCAGATGTCTCCAACTGGCACGAGCGGCAGTAACCAATCGGCCAAGCCAGGATCAGTCATATCCAGCACGCCCGCAAAGATCGGGTTCTTTTTAGCGATATCGTTGGCGCATTTGGCAAGCGTCTTGGTCGTCGCAATGCCAACCCGCACAGGTATGCCGACGCGGCGCAGCACATCACGGCGCATCGCCCTTGCATGGACAACGCGATCCTTGAAGCCGCCAAAGTCGAGGAAGCATTCATCGATCGAATAGATCTCTACGTTTGGTGTGTAGTCCTCGTAGACCTCGACTACGCGGCGGCTGATATCGCCATAGAGCGTATAGTTGGAGGAAAACACCCTGACCCCATACGCCGCGATCTTGTCGCGGAGCAGGTGTAAAGGCTCGCCCATTTTGATGCCCAGCGCCTTTGCTTCATCGCTGCGTGCGACAGCGCAGCCATCGTTGTTCGACAGCACGATCACCGGCACGCCTTTCAGGCTGGGATCAAAGATCCGCTCGGCGCTGACGTAGAAATTTGCGCTATCGCTGATGGCAATGGGTCGTGTCACGCCAGATCGTACCTTCGCACAACACCTGCGATGACGCCCCAGATCTCACTGTCCTCTGTGAGCTTGATGTCGGGAAAGGCCTCTTGGCTGTTAGCAGGTGAGAGGAAGTAGTTACCATCACGCTTGCGGAGGATTTTGGCGGTCACTGCCCCTTCGACCACCGCAAGGACTGCACGGCCGAGACGCCGCTTGCCTGCGCGATCGACAGCAATCAAATCGCCGTCCCGTATACCAACGTCCCATAGGCAGTCACCCTCGACACGCCACCAGAAAGTAGATGCAGGATGCCGCACGACCCAAGCGATGGGATCGACCTCATCCTCAAGATCATCTCCCGCGGGTGACGGAAAACCAGCACTGACGAGCGGCAGAAGGATTGGAACTGTCTGTCCCTCCGGCAGAATGGGCGCTTCTATCGGATAAACGGGCATCCGTGATTCCCTATATGTTCACGTTGTGTTCTCACATATCTGCTATTCGGCATTAGACTGTCAAGCAACGCCGGGATCGGATTTGCCTCCGAGGCACTCGGCCATTTTCTGTGGGTAGGCCCAAAGCACTGCGATTTCCTAACCAGCCGCTCGCGCCAAATGCTGCGAAAAGTGAAAGCCAGCCCAAAGTTGCCGGTCGCATCAAGGCGCAGCATGCTGCATCAAACACTCACAAAGAGCGGAAAAAGGCTGCGGAATTTGATTTTGTAAGATTTTCTGCGTCCTCTCTCATTGAGAGCGGGAGATTGACACGCGGAGTGGAGGATGGCCCTATCGCCGTAAGTAGATCAGGCACGTGGGGGCAAGGTGTTCGGCATTTTAAGGAAGATATTCGGGGGAGGGAAAGCCGCCAGGCGCGACAAGGACCTCCCCGCGGTCCGCGAAGCGACCGACTCAGGCGACGATGGCGCGGGCAGTGAGCGCCGGAGCCGCTTCGAGGATTTTGAACGGGAAACGAGGGAGCGCCTTAAGGCACAATCCTATGAGATGCCGGGGCAGGCTTACTTCAGCCAATTACAGGCCCTGCAGGAGAGTATCTCGGATCGCAGATATCCGGATGCGGCCACCGCGGCGCGCAAGAGCCTGCCGCTCATTCGCAATTGGCTCGAGGATCCCAGGGGGAACGGAAAGAGGCTAAGCCTGAACATGCCCGCGCTCACTCAGGGCGGCACCATGCTTGCCATCACTGGTGACCAGAATGGATTGGCGATGCTGCATGATTTGGTTTCGGAATTCGATCATCTCGAGGAATACCGCGCTGATGCCGAGAAGCATCTCGCCGCCATCGACCTCTTCGACGCCATTCGCAAAGCCGTCGCAGCGAAGCCTGGCATCTTGCAGAACAAGATGAAATCGGAGGTGGGCGCAGAGGACGGGCGCCTTGTCAGCAACCTGATCTCGTGGCTGGAGAAGGCTGGCGAGATCACCCGCGCCAAGAACGGCAAGACCTACGCGCTCTACGTAGATGGCGTCGAGATGAGCGCCGAGGACGCTTCAGCGGTCTACACTGAGCCACCGTGCCCCGGGTCTCATCAATCCAGACCCCAGCCCGGGAAGCCCATTGAGCTCGACCTCGACAAGCTGACCTTGGTGCCGCTGCCACCATCTCCGGAGGCCTGGACCAGCCAGGTTACGCTGCCTGCGACCTCTGAAACATTCGAGGATGCCGAAGGCGCTTGGCGCGAACTCACCGTAGAGGCGATCGCGCCCGCGGATCGCCCGGATCCTGCCTTCCGAAAGCACTTTACCACACGCGGCGGAGCCCTTTCCTTCGATGACCTTGCAAAGTCCGAGGCAAGCCTGGGTGCGCCAGGCGCAGTGATGTTCACCTCCGAGCAGGGCGGAACCCCGATGATCGAACGACTGGAGCGCCCTATCTATGCGCTCAATGTCCATCCCGAGGGCCAAGGCTTCGCGACGAGGTCGAAAACGAATATCCTGACCGTCTATGGTGCAGACCTGAAAGTCGATTTTGAGACCGACCTTTCCGCAACGCCCGAAGTCGCAGCAGGGCGCCGCCGTCTCGATCTTGGTGGGGAAGGCGGTATCCTTTGGGGTGAACCCCATTTGGCGCTCAACTGCATCGCGCTCAGCCCCAGCCGGGACCGCTACCTTTACACGCATGTAGATGAAGCTTGGTGCATCGACCGGGATGGAAAGCGGCTCTGGGGCGTTCGCATGCCTGAGCGTCCCGTGGAAACCTATCATCAGACCTTCGAGGTGGGCGGCATCGGCGGGCACACGGGAACCGCTCTTGAAATTGAGGAGGCACTCGAGGAGCTCGAGCTTGCGCTGCCGGTAACGCCGGATGAGATCAGGCAGAAATACCGCGGCCTGGTGCGTCAGCTGCACCCGGACCTCAACTCCGGTAACGAGGAGCGGATGAAGGCGGTCAACGCAGCTTACGAGATGCTGACCGGGGCCAGCCACGATGATCTGCAGGGCGAAGGGAGGGCTGAGGACTTGCTGACGTTCTCCGCCACCGTGACTTTCACGACCGGCGGTGGTCCTGACCGCCTTCAGGCTTCGACTTTCTCGGGGAGTGGCAACACGGTGTTGCTGGGAACCTCCCAAGGGCGGATCCTGCGCATCGATGGTTCCGGCAAGCCGATCGCCCTCTACGATGTGGGCACCGCGCCGGTCCGGATCCTGGAGACGGATCGCTACCTCTACATCCAGACATTCACTCGGCTTTACGTGCTCGAGGGAGACTGCCTTGTAGGGCTGCAGGACTGCACGACCAAATGCGACCTGCTGGTCGACGAGGGCTTGGTCTTGCTGGTCGAGAACAAGGGCGTGCGGGTGCTGACGGAGGCGGGCCGCCCACTGGGCGTCGCCTTGACCAAGGCGCCGATCCGCCGGGCCGGGATCGAGGATGGCGTGCTCGTCGTCGAAACGCGAACCCATCGCGGCCGGTTCAGCAGCCTCAGGGGGTAGCACGCGAGCGACCCAGCTTGCCATCCAGGTCATGTTCCCGTGAGGGGCACCTGTCACTGCGAAGTGATTGCGAAAAAACACGACTAACGAGCAAGAACGAAAAGAGGCCGCTGCGTTTCATTTGAAGGAAATGGAGGCCACAGCAGCTCGAATGCGAAACCTGATCGTAGCCATGCCTCCGTATGATTTGCTCGGCTGAACTACACCCAGCACATGTCTGCTCTGCCCCCCCGACGCCGTCCGGTCAGTCGAGGGCGGCATACCGACCGTCCGCTATATGCGCATTGCCGCCGTTCATGCGCGGCGCAGCGAAATTCCGGTTCCCGCCCATTGCGAAGTTGTCACCTGGTTCCCCAAGGTTTCACCTTCGGCATAACTGCCGTCACTTCCATCTCCCGCAGCATACGCCCGGCCACCAGCCCATCCCGCACCCAATCCAACGCCTGCCACCAATCCTCATAACCACGCCGTGCGGACGCGATCTGTTCAGGATGCGGCCGCCAGGTGACCGGGCAGGCCAGAACCTCGATGGTGCGCCACTTGCCCCGGGTCAGCACCCGTTCAGTGCCAACCACCACCGTCGTCGAGCGTTCGCCGTGCTGATTGCGCTTGGTTTCCACCGGCACGCAGCGTGGGACCATGCCGGGCATCCAGTCGGGGGTCATCCCGGCGCGCGCAAGTTCGGCCACGCTGATCGCCATACGGATGCCGCCGAGACTGTCAGGCATCCCCGCGACAGTGGCGGCGATCACCTCGGCATCTGCGTGGGTGTAGCTGCCCATCTTGTGTTGGCCACCGTCGACCTTGCAGCCCAGCGCGGCGCGCTGCATCAGGACATATTCCAAGCCAAAGCCGGAGCCTTCCTCGGTTGCATCCTTTGGTGGGGGCAGCTCCAGCTGGGCCTGTTCAGTGCGAAACGCCCATTCCAGGATCGCCTGGACGCCCAGCGCGCGTTTCACCTTAGCACCACCGGCGCGGCCAATCCGTCCCTGCATACTCATGGCTGCAATCCTTCAAACAGGTTCATCTGCGCTGGGCACTCCGGCCCGTCTGTCGGCCGCCAGATCCACGGGCCCAAGGCCATGGGCAGCTGCGAGAGCGCGCCACGCATGCGCTGCTGCCAGTGGGTGAACTCCGTTGCCGAGCAGGCGCAGAGCGCGTGTCCGATGGGCCAGCCCATCAGCCATCCGACGAAGAGCGGGTTCAGCCGCCGCCGCGCCCGGGCTTTCAGGATCCGGCGACATGCGACGCGCCCATGCGAGGCAATCATGGAAGCCCACAGCGGGCGCGAGATCCGGGCGTGAATTGAGGATTGCCGCCCATTCTGCGTGATCACTGGGTCCGGGCGGGTGAAGCCCTGCTCCGCCCGGTAGTGCAGGATATCCATCCGGCTCCTGCCATCGGCGCGGGTGATGCTCGCCGCGCTGCTGCCCTTCCAGTTCTGTGCCGCCGGTGTCGGCCACTGGATCGCTTGTGCACTCAGCTTCGGCTCGCCCCGGCTGTTGATCTTGCCGCGCAGCCGGTCCACCTGATCGTCCGCCACCGGCGTTTGCCATTGGGCCGCCTGCGCTGGCAGGGGAGGCCTCCCGCCCGAACCGTAACTCTGCCCCGGACCGCCCTTCGCACCATCTGTCGCCTTGGGCGTCGACCAGTTGGTGATGCCCAGCGCCAGCGCTTCTGCCTTGCGGGTGAAGTCGCTGTTGCCCGCTGGGTTGTAGGTGGCGGTGCCGGGACGCAGGCTCATCGGTGTGGGCCAGGATGAAGATGCGCATCCGCTGGTGCGGCGCGCCGACTTCTGCCGCGCTGAACAGGCCCGCCGCAGGCGTGTAGCCCATGTCCCAAAGCTGTCCCAGCACGGTTTCGAGGCCGAGGGTGACGTGCCCGGCGACGTTTTCGAGGAAGACCCATTCGGGAGCGCATTCTCCAACAACCCGGGCGACGTCGGGCCAGAGGTGGCGTGGATCGTCTGCACCGCCGCGCTTTCCGGCAGCGCTGAACGGTTGGCAGGGATATCCGGCCAGCACTGTGTCGAAGGCACCGCGGAAGGGCCGTGCGTCGAAGCTGCGCAGGTCGTCCCAGATTGGGGCCGGGGCGAAGTACCCAGTGCGCTGGGCGGCGACGAGGACGGCGCGGGGCCAGTCCTCCCATTCAATGAGCGCGCGGGTGTGATAGCCGGGCTCGGCGAGCATGAGGCCCATATCCAAGCCTCCGCCGCCTGCGCAGAGGGACAATCCGTGCCGGGGACGTGACACCATGCCATTCACCGCCCCTTTCGCAGCAGAAGCCGCTCGCGGGTGACAAGGCCGCGCGCCAGCATGGCCTCGCACATGGCGTTGCTGATCATGCTGACGGGCAGGTATTCGTCGGAGTTCACTTTGGCGGCGTAAAAGACCGCGAGTTGATCTTCACTGGGTGGAGGGCCAACATCGCGCTTGCGCTGCCGTTTGGCTTTCCCGCCGCTTGCATCTGCTGCGGCTTGGGCATCACGCTGGGCAGCGCGTTCCATGAACCGGTCGAGAGCCTTGGGACCATCGGGCGGATTGGGATGATCGTTCCGGGTCTCGGTCGCGACCTGAATGATCCGATCCTCGGATAGCCCAAGGTCATCAAGCCAGCGGCGAACGTGCAGCCGCGCAGGCTCGCCCTGCCACCAAGCCGGGAGGCTGGCATTGGCGGCAAAGCCCAGCGCGCCGAGCAGCTCTGCGAAGAACCGATCAAAATCAGAATCTCGCGCAGCCGCGTCCTCCTCCTCCTTTACAGGTTTACTTAAGGGTTCCCTTACAAGGTTAGTCTCCGGATTCCGGAGATGGCTTTGGGCAAAATCCGGAGATGGCTTTGCCGAAAATCCGGAGATGGCTCTATCTCCGGTTTCCGGAGTTGGCTCGGGGTGATGTTCTTCCTCCGTTCCGCATAAGCCGTGTCCGATTTCCGGAGTTGGCTTTTGTGGAAACCCATCCTCAAACCCCAAGATGTAGCGTGTCGCCTGGCGTTTGTGAGTGCGCGGATCATGGACGCGGACGCGGTGGATCAGGCGCAGTTTTTCCAACTTGGCGAGGTGTTCGTTCAGCGCCGAGATCGACATTTCGGCATCATCGGCAAGCCGGGCCTGCGTCGGAAAACAGCCGAAATCCGGGTTGTGCCGGTCGCACAGAAACCAGAGCACGATCTTGGTGGCAGGCTTCAACCCGCGTTGCTGGATGGCCCAGACAGTCGCTTTGTGGCTCATGGCTGGGCCCTCCGCACCGAGGTGGCGTCAGCGCGCTGAAACGTGCCGTGACTGACCACGCGCGACGTGAACCCATGATCGGCAAGTGCGCCCAGCGCATCGTCGAGACTGCGCACCAGTGCCCAGCCAAAGCCTTGCGCCATGACGGCATTGCGGAATTCTATCTGCGTGGGGCTCAGCCGCCCCTTGAGGGATTTGAGCTCCAGGAACAGTACGCGCCCTTCGCAGAGCACGATCAAATCCGCAAAACCTGCATGCACACCCATGCCAACAAGGATTGCCTGGCGCTTCGCCCCACGGGGACCTGCCTCGGTCACCTCGTTGACGCAGTGATGAATGATTGCCCCCTTTGGGAGGGCAAAGCGAAGAGCGATCACAACAGCGCGTTGCAGATCGGCCTCTGGTGTCCCGCGCCGCTTCATCCCCGGTCCTCCCCGTCGCGAGACCGGCGATCGTTACGTCCGGGTGATTTAGCGTCGAGGATGATTAGCAAGATTCGCGCATCCTCGCATTCCTCTGGCGTCTCCCCGTGCTGGACCAGAACCTTGCAGGCCATGCGCAGCAGGTGATCGGAATGATGGACGATATCGGCTACTACGATGCGCGCCTCGCGACGGCGGTCGTCGATCCAGTCCTGGCGGGCCGCGTCACGTTCATCGCGCTGGTTGCGCTTGCGGAAGGGCAGGGGGATGCTCATCGACGGCCCCCCCGGCGCGCGCGGCGATTGTCCGCTGCTTCCTGCTCTTCCAACCATTCCATAACGGCGCTGCGGCGATAGTAGATTTTCCGACCCGCG
>Ga0307936_1000555_pt1 | contig 20337 bp, 13 predicted proteins | sample OrgLakmetagenom1_FD_201839 | JGI IMG/M metagenome (GOLD analysis project Ga0307936, IMG submission 201839) | Saline water microbial communities from Organic Lake, Antarctica - #1 | ecosystem: Environmental > Aquatic > Non-marine Saline and Alkaline > Saline | place: Antarctica: Organic Lake... | reverse complement strand
AGCCGGCACGCCGACCTGGCGGGCCAGAAGGATGTGCTCGCGCGTCTGCGGCATGGGCCCGTCGGCGGCGTTCACAACCAGAATCGCGCCGTCCATCTGCGCCGCGCCCGTGATCATGTTCTTCACGTAGTCGGCGTGGCCCGGGCAGTCCACGTGGGCGTAGTGACGGTTTTCCGTCTCGTACTCCACGTGCGCCGTCGAGATCGTGATCCCGCGAGCCTTCTCTTCCGGCGCGCCGTCAATCTGGTCGTACGCGCGAAAATCGCCGAAATACTTCGTGATCGCAGCCGTCAGCGTCGTCTTGCCATGGTCCACGTGACCGATCGTGCCAATGTTGGCATGCGGCTTAGACCGTTGAAACTTTTCCTTACCCATCGTCTTATCCTGTCTATGCGCCGGCGCACGCCGGGATGTGGATGATGCTTACGCGATCTTGGCGATCACTTCGTCGGCGACCGCTTGCGGCACCGGCGAGTAGTGATCGAATTGCATGGTGAACTGGGCGCGGCCCTGAGTGCCCGACCGCAGATTGTTCACATAGCCGAACATGTTGGCCAGCGGCACGAAGGCGTTCACGACCGTGGCGTTGCCGCGCATCTCCTGGTCGCGGATCTGGCCGCGGCGGGAGTTCAGGTCGCCGATCACCGAACCGGTATACTCATCCGGGGTGACCACTTCGACCTTCATGATCGGCTCGAGCAGCTTCATCTTGAGCTGGCTCTTGGCCTCTTTCATGGCGGCTCGGGACGCGATTTCGAACGCCAGCACGCTGGAGTCCACGTCGTGGAAGGCGCCGTCCACCAGGGTGGCCTTGAAGTCGATCACCGGGAAGTTGGCCAGAAGGCCGTTCTCGCGGACCGAATTGATGCCCTTCTCGACACCCGGCACATATTCCTTGGGAACCGAACCGCCGACGATTTTGGACTCAAACGAGTACCCCTCGCCCGGCTCGGAAGGCTCGAAACGGATCTTGACCCGCGCGAACTGACCGGTGCCGCCGGTTTGCTTCTTGTGCGTGTAGTCGATCTCGTAGGTCGTCCCGATTGTCTCGCGATACGCGACCTGCGGCTGGCCGACATTGGCCTCGACCTTGAACTCACGCCGCATGCGATCGACCAGGATGTCCAGGTGCAGCTCGCCCATGCCGGCGATGATGGTCTGGCCGGATTCCTCGTCGGTGAAGACGCGGAAGGACGGATCTTCGGCCGCCAGGCGCTGCAGCGCGACGCCGAGCTTTTCCTGGTCGCCCTTGGATTTCGGCTCGATGGCGATCTCGATCACGGGATCGGGGAACTCCATGCGCTCCAGGATCACCGGATGGGCCGGATCACACAGCGTGTCGCCGGTGGTGGTGTCTTTAAGGCCCGCGATCGCGACGATATCGCCGGCGAACGCTTCCTTGATGTCTTCGCGCGAGTTGGAGTGCATGAGCAGCATACGGCCCACGCGCTCCTTCTTGTCCTTCACCGTGTTGAGCACCGAGCTGCCGGTGTTCAGCATGCCCGAATAGACGCGGCAGAAGGTCAGCGAGCCCACAAACGGATCGTTCATGATCTTGAAGGCCAGCATGGACAGCGGCGAGGAGTCGGACGAGTGACGCTCGACTTCTTCCTCGGTCTTCGCGTCGATGCCCTTGATGTTGAGCACGTCGGTCGGCGCCGGCAGGAAGTCCACGACGGCGTCGAGGAGCGGCTGCACGCCCTTGTTCTTGAAAGCGGTTCCGCACAGGATCGGATTGAACGCCAGGGCGATCGTGCCCTTGCGCACAAGCTCTTTGATCTTGTCTTCGGTGGGCTCGGTACCGTCGAGATAGGCTTCCAGAGCCGCCTCGTCCTGCTCCACCGCGGCCTCGATCATGTACTCACGATACTCGGCGGCCTTGTCGGCCAGCTCCGGGCGAATGTCCTGAATGCGCCATTCCGCGCCGAGATTCTCGGCTTCCCAGATCAGCTCTTTCATCGTGATGAGATCGATGCAGCCCTCGTACTCGGTCTCCGAGCCGATGGGCAGCTGCATGCAGAGCGGCTTGGCGTTCAGGCGCTCCTTGATCATCTCGACGCAGCGATAAAAGTCCGCGCCGAGCTTATCCATCTTGTTGATGAAGATCATGCGCGGGACTTTGTACTTGTCCGCCTGGCGCCACACCGTCTCGGTCTGGGGCTCCACGCCGGCGTTGGCGTCGAGCAGGGCGATGGCGCCGTCGAGCACGCGCAGCGAACGTTCGACTTCAATGGTGAAGTCCACGTGGCCGGGCGTGTCGATGATGTTGAGGCGCTTGCCCTTCCAGAAACAGGTCGTGGCCGCGGAGGTGATCGTGATCCCGCGCTCCTGCTCCTGCTCCATCCAGTCCATGGTCGCGGCGCCGTCGTGGACTTCGCCGATCTTGTGGGATTTGCCGGTGTAGTAGAGAATCCGCTCGGTCGTCGTGGTTTTTCCGGCGTCGATGTGCGCCATGATGCCGAAGTTGCGGTAGTCCTCGATTGCGTAATCGCGGGCCATGGGGAGGGTCCTCGTCAGGAGCGGAATTCTAGCGGTGTCTTACCAGCGATAGTGCGCGAAGGCGCGGTTGGCTTCGGCCATCTTGTGCGTGTCTTCACGCTTCTTGACGGATGAGCCGCGATTGGCCGAGGCGTCCATCAATTCGGCCGCCAGGCGTTCACGCATGGTGTTTTCGTTGCGCTTGCGGGCCGCTGCAGCGAGCCAGCGAATGGCCAGCGCCTTGCGGCGGTCGGGGCGAACCTCGACCGGGACCTGATAGGTCGCGCCGCCGACGCGGCGCGAGCGCACTTCGATCTCGGGCGCGACGTTTTCAAGCGCGTCGTGGAAGACGCGGACCGGCTCGCGCTTGAGCTTGCCCTCGACGATCTCGAGCGCGCCGTAAATGATGCGCTCGGCCGCGGATTTCTTACCGTCGATCATGATGTAGTTCATGAACTTGGTGAGATCGCGGTCGTGATACTTCGCGTCAGGGAGAATCTCGCGCTTCTCTGCGCGGTGACGACGGGACATGAAGACTGCTCCTTATTTCGGACGCTTGGCGCCGTATTTCGACCGGCGCTGACGGCGGTCCTTGACGCCCTGGGTGTCCAGAACGCCGCGCAGAATGTGGTAACGGACGCCCGGAAGGTCTTTCACGCGGCCCCCGCGGATGAGCACGACGGAGTGCTCCTGCAGGTTATGGCCTTCACCGGGGATGTAGCTCACGACTTCATACCCGTTGGTCAGACGCACCTTGGCCACCTTGCGAAGCGCCGAGTTCGGCTTCTTCGGCGTGGTGGTGTAGACGCGGGTGCAAACGCCGCGGCGCTGCGGGCAAGCCTGAAGGGCCGGCACTTTATTGCGCTTGGGCTTGTCTTGCCGCGGCTTGCGGATGAGCTGGTTGATCGTAGGCATCAGGCCTCTGTCCGTTCCTGTTTCCCGTTGCGCGACCGACGCAGGTGTCGGAACGCGAAAGACCGACCGGGCGCGACGGCACGAGCCGTTCGTCCGCGGACGGTGTTCAAGGCGTTATGTCACTGTTCCGGGCGACGTCTAGCCATGCCGATACCGGCGAGGCTACGGCTCACCCCCGAAAACGAGCGCGGAACCTACTCATGTGACTCGGTTCCGTCAAGCGGGCTTGCAGGGGTGTTTGACTCAACGTCTCGCCCCGCACGCTTGACGGGCAGCGGGCGCCCATCCACTCTTTGTAAGGCGTGTCCGTTCAGGGGCGCGCCGGGCGACCGGCGGGTCAGGGACCATGTCACGTTCCGGCGATTGGCGACATAGCGCCTTCGTCGACCGCGAGCGCGCGGTCGACGAAATCCATTTGCGGGCGAGCCACCCGATCCGGCCGTACGCGCGCATCAGTCACATGATCAGGGTCATGCGTTCGCCCTCGGACTTGTTCCGGGAAGAACTCTTCCAGCGATTCTGGGACGCCGAGGCCGGCAGTACCGGCGCCCGGCCGACTGACGAGCAAGCCCCGCCGGCCGCCTGGCTCACCCCGCCTGTGACGCCGGCGGATCGCCCGCGCGCAGAGATCGACGCCGACATTCAAAAGCGGCGCCTCGCCGCTCAGGCCCGTCAGAACGTCACCAAAGACGCCATGCGGGCGCTCCGCAGCCGGCCGTCGGAGGACAACGCGGTCCTGCAGGCCTTCGCCGGCTCGAAATGTCGAGGAGACCTCTCAAAAGCCCACGGAGCGCTGATCAAGGTCTTCAAGGACACCATGGGTGTGGTCGGCTCCCTTGATCGTTACGCCGACTCCCTGGGCGGGCAGACCGCAATTGCGTCAGCGGAAATAGGCAAGCTGGTGAGGCTTTATGCGCCTGGACAGCCGCTGGACCCCCAATCGGCCACGCTCCGGCGCGATGAAACCGATCCGCCCGATGATGGACGCGAACCGTTCGAACGTCTCACCCCCTTTGCTCCCGGCGGCGCGATCGATCCGGCAGCGCCTTTAAGCGCCCGCCGCGTCTGGCTGAATTTCTGGCGACGAGACGGGTCGCAAAGGCCGCGCGAGCAGGAGAGCGATCGTCTGAGGTTGCACTGGGAACTCTATGACTCTAACCACAACTTCACCGCCTATGAAGACTTCCGGTGCACCGGGGAGGCCTCCGAAGCGGGCTTGTTCGAAGCCAACGACAGCGCGCGCATAGACACGCACCGTACGGCTCTCAGCTCGATCAATGCTGCGATCAACTCGCTCACCGCCACTGATACGTTCAATTGGCGGGGCGAGTTGTTCGCCCTGTCCCACTTCTATGTTCTGCCGCTGCGCGATGTCGCGGCCGCTCGTCTCGGCGCGGACGAGGCCGAGCGGCTGATGGCCGCGCTTGAGCCGGGCGCTGAGACTTCCGCAAACGCCACAGCCACCTTGCGCTCGCTTTTGAGCCAGGAGGCGCAACATTATTTCCGCTTTCCCGACAAGACGAGGGCGACCGGTCTTCGCGAGGATTTTGTCATGACCCGGGTGGCTGGCGGCGCCGCCGTCATGGTCTCTGATCTGCGCCCCCACAGCCGCACCGAGTATCATCTTGAGCGCGCCGCGCGCACCTTGATCTTCGATATTGCGCTGACCGAGGAGTCGCGAGGGCGCCTGATGAAAACCTGTCTTGAGCTGGCGACCTATCGCATGCTTGGCGTCCGCAGCTACGCCAACCTCTTCCCGGCGACGGAATTGTTCAACGACCTGGCTGAAGAAATAAGCGAGCGGACCTTCGGGCTCTCCGACGGTTTCAACTACCCGTATTTTTCCAGCCGCAGCCGGTTGCGGAGCTTGATCTGATTTCCGCGCGCCTGGACGCCGCGAACTTTTTCATCACCGACGGCGTGAACGGCGCCGCGGGGCAGGCCATGAACTATTCGCGCCTCGTGCGCGACCGCCTCGCCCGGCTGGACGAACGCCCGATTCCGGGCTTCCAGAGCGCCGACGATATCTTCGGCCGCTTCATTTCCTCCACCCTGAACACCAAGCGCTTCGCCGAGCGATACGAGCAGGTGAGGCGACGGGTCACCGAAGCCAACGAGCTGTTGCGCGCTGAACTCGACCTGTCGCTTCAGCTCCTGATCATTTTTGTCGCGGCAGGAGCGGCGGTCATGAGCGTGATAGACGCGTCCTGGCCAAAGATCGGCCTAGGGGTGTGGTCCGTCATTCTGGAGGTTTGGTCCTTCATTCCACACACCGCGGCCAAACCAATTGTGCTCGGAGCATCACTCATCGTGGTCGTGGTCGCCATCGCTTGGCGTCTGTCCAAGAAAAAACGCCCGCCGGATCGCTCCGACGGGCGTTCTTAGGTCGCAGGGCCCCGAGGGGCGGGTGTAAGGCCTAGCCCTCCCCGCTCTCGGCGCGTTCTTCTTCAGCCGCTTCGGCGATTTCGGCCGGGAGGGCCTCTTCGCCGGACGCGGTGGCGGCTTCCTGTTCGGCGACCCGCTTGCGGTCGCGCTCGTCGGCGACGGCCTGGTACTCGCGCATCAGACCGCCGGTGCCGGCCGGAATGAGGCGGCCGACTATGACGTTCTCCTTCAGGCCCTCCAGCATATCCACCTTGCCCTGGATGGCGGCTTCGGTGAGCACGCGGGTGGTCTCCTGGAAGGAGGCCGCGGAGATGAAGGAGCGGGTCTGCAGGCTCGCCTTGGTGATGCCCAGCAGCACCGGCTCGCCGCGCGCCGGCTTCTTCTTGCGCTTTTCGAGCCCCTCATTGGTCTCCAGGAATTCCAGCTTGTCGATGTGCTCACCGATCAGATAGCCGGAATCGCCGGAGTCCAGCACTTCCATCTTCTGCAGCATCTGGCGCACGATCACTTCGATATGCTTGTCGTTGATCGGCACGCCCTGGAGCCGGTAGACCTCCTGAATCTCGTTGATCAGGTAGTCGGCCAGCGCCTCGACGCCGAGAATACGCAGGATGTCGTGCGGCGCGGGGTTGCCGTCGAGCAGATATTCGCCGCGCTGGATGATGTCGCCTTCCTGCACGGTGAGGTGCTTGCCCTTGGGCACCAGGTATTCCACCGCTTCGGCGTCCTCGCCCTCCGGCACGATGGCGATGCGGCGCTTGTTCTTGTAGTCGCGACCGAATTCCACACGGCCCGTCATCTCGGCGATGACGGCGTGGTCCTTCGGACGGCGCGCTTCGAACAGTTCGGCCACGCGCGGCAGGCCCCCGGTGATGTCGCGGGTCTTGGCGCCTTCGGTAGGCACGCGGGCGAGAATCTCGCCCGGCAGGACCTTGTCGCCGTCGGCGATGGAGAGAATCGCCCCCACCGACAGCATGTAGTTGGCCGTGGATCCGTTGGGCAGACGCACCGGCTCGCCGGTGTCGTCGGAGATGACCACCGCCGGCTGGAGCGCGTTGGATTTCGCCCCCGTTCCGCGCCAGTCGATCACCACTTTCGAGGCGATGCCGGTGGCTTCGTCGGTTTCTTCACGCACCGACACGCCTTCGACCAGGTCGAGCAGCTTCACCTTGCCGCCCACCTCTGTGACGATCGGCATGGTGTACGGATCCCACTCGGCCAGACGCGTGCCGCGCTTGACCTTGTCGCCGGCGTCCAGACGCACCCGGGCGCCGTAGGGCAGCTTGTAGCTTTCCAGCTCCTTGCCGTCCTTGTCAGTGATCGAGATCTGCATGTTCCGGCTCATCACGATCAAGGAGCCGTCGGCCGTCTTCACTGTGGAGCGGTCGGTGAAGGCGACCTGACCTTCGTAGGTCGATTCATAGAAGGACTGCTCGGAGACCTGGGCGGTGCCGCCGATGTGGAAGGTCCGCATCGTCAGCTGGGTGCCCGGCTCGCCGATGGACTGGGCCGCGATCACGCCGATCGCTTCGCCCATATTCACCTTCGTGCCGCGCGCCAGGTCGCGCCCGTAGCAGGTGGCGCACACGCCCACGCGCGTTTCGCACGTCAGCGGCGAGCGCACTTTCACGGTGGTCACGCCGGCATGGTCGAGGGCGAGCGAGAGATCTTCGTCCAGATAGGTGTCGACCGGAGCCAGCACGTCGCCGGAGGACGGATCCTTGACCTCTTCGGCCGTGTAGCGGCCGAGGATGCGCTGATCGAGGCTGACCACGACATCGCCGCCGTCCACGACCGCACCGATGGTGATGCCGTCGGAGGTGCCGCAATCGGTTTCGGTGACGATGCAGTCCTGGGCCACGTCCACGAGACGACGGGTCAGATAACCCGAGTTCGCCGTCTTCAGAGCCGTGTCGGCCAGACCCTTCCGGGCGCCGTGGGTGGAGTTGAAGTATTCGAGAACCGTCAGGCCCTCTTTGAAGTTCGAGATGATCGGCGTCTCGATGATGGAGCCGTCCGGACGCGCCATCAGGCCGCGCATGCCGGCGAGCTGCTTCATCTGGTTCTTCGAACCGCGCGCGCCGGAGTGGGCCATCATGAAGACGGAGTTCACTTCGCCTTCGCGGCCGTCGGCCATGGCCACCGGCTTGGAGATCTCCTCCATCATCGCATCGGCGACCTTGTCGGTGCACTTCGCCCAGGCGTCGACGACCTTGTTGTACTTCTCACCCTTGGTGATCAGCCCGTCCACATATTGCTGCTCATAGTCGGCCACCAGCGAGCGCGTTTCGCCCACCAGCACCGCCTTCGCGTCCGGGATCAGCATGTCGTCCTTGCCGAACGAAATGCCGGCGCGGGCCGCTTCGCGGAAGCCGAGCGCCATGATCTTGTCGCAGAAAATGACCGTCGCCTTCTGACCGGTGTGGCGGTAGACCTCGTCGATCATGCCGCCGATCGCCTTCTTGGTCAGAAGGGTGTCGAGCATTTTCGAGCCCAGCAGCGGGTGGTGCGGCATGTGCTCGAGGATTTTCATCCGGCCCGGCGTGGTGTCGATCACCTTGACGATGTGCTCGTTGTTCTCGTCCACGGTCTCGTAGCGCGCCTTGATCTTGGCGTGCAGACCCACGACGCCGGCGTCGAGCGCGGCTTCAAGCTCGCTCATGGAGCCGAACGCCATGCCCTCGCCCGGCTCGCCGTCCTTGGCGATGGAGAGGTAGTAGAGCCCCAGCACGATATCCTGGGACGGCACGATAATCGGCTTGCCGTTGGCGGGGCTGAGGATGTTGTTGGTCGACATCATCAGGACGCGCGCCTCCAGCTGGGCCTCGAGGCTCAGCGGGACGTGAACGGCCATCTGGTCGCCGTCGAAGTCGGCGTTGAACGCGGCGCACACCAGCGGGTGCAGCTGGATCGCCTTGCCCTCGATGAGCTTGGGCTCGAACGCCTGGATGCCGAGGCGGTGAAGCGTCGGAGCACGGTTCAAGAGAACCGGGTGCTCGCGGATCACCTCGTCGAGCACGTCCCAGACTTCGGGGCGTTCTTTTTCGACCATCTTCTTGGACTGCTTGACGGTGCCGGAAAGGCCCTTGGCGTCAAGGCGCGCATAGATGAACGGCTTGAACAGCTCGAGCGCCATTTTCTTGGGCAGGCCGCACTCGTGCAGTTTCAGGTCCGGACCCACCACGATGACCGAGCGGCCCGAATAGTCCACGCGCTTGCCGAGCAGGTTCTGACGGAACCGGCCCTGCTTGCCCTTGAGCATGTCGGCGAGCGATTTCAGCGGACGCTTGTTGGCGCCCGTGATCACGCGGCCGCGGCGGCCGTTGTCGAACAGCGCGTCGACGGATTCCTGCAGCATCCGCTTTTCGTTGCGGATGATGATGTCCGGCGCGCGAAGCTCGATCAGGCGCTTCAGGCGGTTATTGCGGTTGATGACCCGGCGGTAGAGGTCGTTCAGGTCGGACGTGGCGAAGCGGCCGCCGTCCAGCGGCACCAGCGGGCGCAGCTCGGGCGGGATCACCGGCACCACGGTGAGGATCATCCATTCCGGCTTGTTCTTGGAGAACATGAAGCTCTCCATGAGCTTCGTGCGCTTGGCCAGCTTCTTCAGCTTCAGCTCGGAGCCGGTCTCCTTCATGTCCTCGCGCATGCGCTCGACCTCTTTTGCGAGGTCCATGCCGATCATGATGTCGCGGATCGCTTCAGCGCCGATGCCGGCGGTGAAGGCGTCCTCGCCGTACTCGTCGACGGCTTCGTAGTATTCTTCTTCGGTCAGAAGCTGGTTCTGCTGCAGCGGGGTCAGACCCGGCTCCATGATGATATAGGCCTCGAAATAGAGCACGCGCTCCACATCTTTCAGGGCCATGTCCATCATCAGCGCGATGCGCGAGGGCAGCGATTTCAGGAACCAGATGTGCGCGACCGGCGCGGCCAGCTCGATATGGCCCATGCGCTCGCGCCGGACCCGGGCGAGCGTGACTTCAACGCCGCATTTCTCGCAGATGATGCCCTTGTACTTGATGCGCTTGTACTTGCCGCACAGGCACTCATAGTCCTTCGTCGGACCAAAAATCCGCGCGCAGAACAGACCGTCACGTTCCGGTTTGAACGTCCGGTAGTTGATCGTTTCGGGCTTCTTCACCTCGCCGAAGGACCAGGAGAGAATTTTCTCCGGGCTGGCGAGCGAAATCCGGATCCGGTCGAAGGACGGGCCTTCGACGGAGGGATTGAAGATGTTCATGACCTCTTGGTTCATGGTCCGTCTCCTTGACGGTGGCGGCGGCGGGTCCGAGGGGACGGCCCGCCGCCTTTAGATATCCAAACGCGTCGGCTTACTCGGGTCGCGAGCTATTGATTGGTCAGCTCGACATTGAGACCCAGCGAACGCATCTCCTTGACCAGCACGTTGAAGCTCTCCGGGATGCCGGCTTCGAACGCATTGTCGCCGCGCACGATGGCCTCATAGACCTTGGTGCGCCCTGCCACGTCGTCCGACTTCACGGTGAGCATCTCCTGCAGGGTGTAGGCGGCGCCGTAGGCCTGCAGCGCCCACACTTCCATCTCGCCGAAGCGCTGGCCGCCGAACTGCGCCTTGCCGCCCAGCGGTTGCTGGGTGACCAGCGAGTACGGACCGATGGAGCGGGCGTGGATCTTGTCGTCCACCAGGTGGTGAAGCTTCAACAGATACTTGATGCCCACGGTGACCGGACGGCGGAACTGCTCGCCGGTCAGACCGTCATACAGGATGGACTGGCCGCTCTCGTCGAACCCGGCGAGCTTGAGGTGCTCGACGATGTCCGGCTCGCGCGCGCCGTCGAAGACGGGCGTGCCGATGGGAACGCCGTTCGCCAGGTTCTTGCCCAGCTCGGCCAGCTCCGCGTCGGTCTCCGGCAGTTCCTGGTCTTCGCCGTACGCCTTCTTCAGCGACAGCTTCAGCTCCTCGGACTTGCCGGTGCGCTGGTAGGCCTCGTAGGCCTCCCCGATCTGACGGCCCAGACCCTTGCAGGCGAAGCCCAGATGGGTCTCCAGAATCTGGCCCACGTTCATCCGCGAGGGCACGCCCAGCGGGTTGAGAACGATATCGACCGACGTGCCGTCTTCCAGGAAGGGCATGTCCTCGATCGGGTTGATCTTGGAGATCACGCCCTTGTTGCCGTGACGGCCGGCCATCTTGTCGCCCGGCTGAAGCTTGCGCTTCACCGCGACGAAGACCTTGACCATCTTCATCACGCCCGGCGGCATCTCGTCGCCGCGCTGCAGCTTCTCGACCTTGTCTTCGAAGCGGCGATCCAGACGCGCCTTGCCCTCGTCATGCTGGGCTTTCAGCGCCTCGACCTCGGCCATGGCCTTCTCGTCGTCGAGACCGATTTTCCACCACTGCGACCGCGGCGTGTCTTCCAGCGACTCTTCGGTCACCTCGCCCTTCTTGAAGCCTTTCGGGCCGGCGACGGCCTTCTTGCCCAGAAGGATGTCCTTGAAGCGTCCGAAAATGTCGCGCTCGAGAATGGCGAGCTCGTCATCGCGGTCTTCGCCAAGGCGCTCGATCTCGTCGCGCTCGATGGAGATGGCGCGCTCGTCCTTGTCTACACCGTGGCGGTTGAACACGCGCACTTCCACGATCGTGCCGGTGGTGCCCGGCGGCAGACGCAGCGAGGTGTCGCGAACGTCGGACGCCTTCTCACCGAAGATGGCGCGCAGGAGTTTCTCCTCCGGCGTCATCGGGCTTTCGCCCTTCGGCGTGACCTTGCCGACCAGAATGTCGCCGGCTTCCACTTCGGCGCCGATCGCCACGATGCCCGCCTCGTCGAGATTGCGCAGGGCCTCCTCGCCGACATTGGGAATGTCGCGGGTGATCTCTTCCGGGCCGAGCTTGGTGTCGCGCGCCATCACTTCGAATTCCTCGAGGTGGATGGAGGTGAACACGTCATCGCGAACGATGCGCTCGGAGATGAGGATGGAGTCCTCGAAGTTATAGCCGTTCCAGGGCATGAACGCGACGAGCACGTTGCGCCCGAGCGCCAGATCACCAAGATCGGTCGACGGGCCGTCGGCGATGATGTCGCCCTGATGGACCACGTCACCCACTTTCACGATGGGGCGCTGGTTGATGGCGGTGGACTGGTTGGACCGCTGAAACTTCGCCAGGCGATAGATGTCGACGCCGCTCTCAGCCGCGCCGATATCGCCGGTCGCCCGGATCACGATCCGCTGGGCGTCCACCTGCTCGACCACGCCTTCACGGCGCGCCGCGATGGCGGCGCCGGAATCGCGGGCCACGACCGCTTCCATGCCGGTGCCCACGAGCGGGGCTTCGGCTTTGACCAGCGGAACGGCCTGACGCTGCATGTTCGAACCCATGAGGGCGCGGTTGGCGTCGTCGTTTTCCAGGAACGGGATCAGCGAGGCGGCGACCGAAACAACCTGTTTCGGCGACACGTCGATATAGTCCACGTCCTCTTTGGGGATCAGGGTCGCGTCACGGCCCGGGCCGACGCGGCAGTTGACGAACTCGTTCGCCAGCATGCCGTTCTCGTCCACCGTGGCGTTCGCCTGGGCGATGGTGAAGCGCGCTTCCTGCATGGCGGACAGATAGTCCACCTGGTCGGTGAGCTTGCTGTTCTCCACCTTGCGGTAGGGGCTTTCGATGAAGCCGTACTTGTTCACCCGCGCATAGGTCGAGAGCGAGTTGATCAGGCCGATGTTCGGGCCTTCCGGCGTTTCGATCGGGCAGATCCGGCCATAGTGGGTCGGGTGCACGTCGCGCACTTCAAAACCGGCGCGCTCGCGCGTCAGACCACCCGGGCCAAGCGCCGAGAGGCGGCGCTTGTGGGTGACTTCGGAGAGCGGATTGGTCTGGTCCATGAACTGCGACAGCTGGGAGGAGCCGAAGAATTCGCGCACCGCCGCCGCCGCCGGTTTGGCGTTGACCAGGTCGTGGGGCATGACGGTCTCGATATCCACCGAGCTCATGCGCTCCTTGATGGCGCGCTCCATGCGCAGCAGACCGACGCGGTACTGGTTTTCCATCAGCTCGCCGACCGACCGCACCCGGCGATTGCCGAGATTGTCGATATCGTCGATCTCGCCCTTGCCGTCGCGCAGGCCCAGGATGACCTTCAGCACGGCGATGATGTCTTCCTTGCGGAGGACACGCACATTGTCAGGGCATTCCAGATCCAGGCGCATGTTCATCTTCACGCGACCGACCGGTGACAGGTCGTAGCGCTCGGAATCAAAGAACAGGCCGTTGAACAGCGCTTCGGCCGTTTCCGGCGTCGGCGGCTCGCCCGGACGCATGACGCGGTAGATGTCCACCAGCGCCTGGTCGCGCGTATCGTTCTTGTCTGCCGCCAGGGTCTGGCGCATGTAGCCGCCGACCGAGACATTATCGATGTCGAGCACGTCCAGCGTGTCCACACCGGCTTCGGCGAGCGCGGCCATCACTTCTTCGGTGAGCTCGTCGCCGGCCTCGGCGTAAACCTCGCCGGTCTCCAGATTCACCAGATCCACCGCAGTAAAGCGGCCCTGCAGCTCTTCGGCGCTCACGAGCAGCTCTTCAAGGCCGTCATCGGCCAGCTTGTTGGCGGCGCGCGCCGACAGCTTCTTGCCGGCCGCAGCGACCATTTCGCCGGTCTTGGCGTCGATGAGATCGCGCTGCGGCTTCACACCGCGCCAGCGATCCTTCAGGAACGGCATGGTCCAGCCGTTCTTGACCTGCTCGAACACGATCCGGTCGTAGAAGGTGGAGAGGATCTCCTCCTTGTCGAGGCCGAGCGCGTAGAGAAGGGTCGTCGCCGGCAGCTTGCGGCGCCGGTCGATGCGGACGTGCAGGATGTCCTTGGCGTCGAATTCAAGATCGAGCCACGAGCCGCGATAGGGGATGATCCGCGCGGCGAACAGATACTTGCCCGAGGCGTGCGTCTTGCCCTTGTCGTGGTCGAAGAAGACGCCCGGCGAGCGGTGCATCTGGGAGACGATCACACGCTCGGTGCCGTTGATGACGAAGGTGCCCTTGTCCGTCATGAGCGGGATGTCGCCCATGTAGACGTCCTGCTCCTTGATGTCCTTGACCGAACGCGCCGCCGTTTCCTCGTCCACATCAAACACGATCAGACGCATCTTGACCTTCAGCGGAGCCGCATAGGTCATGTCGCGCTGGACGCATTCCTCGACGTCTAATTTCGGGGGTTCGAACTCATAGGACACAAACTCGAGCACAGAGCGCTCGGAGAAATCCTTGACCGGAAACACGGACTTGAAAACCGCCTGCAAACCCTCGTCGAGCCGGTCAGCGGTGGCGGTGTCCTTCAAGAGGAACTGCTCATAGGAGTGCTTTTGAACCTCGATGAGGTTCGGCATCTCAACCGCTTCGGGAATTCGACCGAATGATTTGCGAATGCGCTTCTTGCCGGTGAACGACAGACCCATTTCCGCTCCCTTCGAAGGCTTCATAGCCTCGCGCTTGCATCGGGGTGCTCCGGCCCCGTCGGCCGTCCCGGAGAGTTCCAAGCGTCCGCCTGACAAGGGGCGGCGAACTGCCTGAAGCGCCGATCGGCCCCGGGACGGATGGACCAGTCGGCGAATTCTTTTTTCGAACGCCTCGACGGGCGCGCGGAGACTCGGTCTCCGCGCGCCCGCCGGATGTTCGCAACCATCAGGATCAGACGCCGAGCGCCCTCACCTGAAGCGGCTTACTTGAGCTCGATTTTCGCACCAGCGTCTTCGAGCTTCTTCTTGATCGTTTCGGCTTCGGCCTTGTTGGCGCCTTCTTTGACGGCTTTGCCGCCAGCTTCCACCAGGTCCTTGGCTTCTTTGAGGCCCAGGCCGGTGATGGCGCGGACTTCTTTGATCACGTTGATTTTCTTGTCGCCGGCGGAGACGAGAATGACGTCGAATTCGTCTTTCTCCTCGACCGCTTCAGCAGCGGCGGCGGGACCAGCAACAGCCACCGCAGCGGCGGCCGGCTTGATGCCTTTTTCTTCCAGGATGTCGTTGAGTTCCTTGGCTTCCAGGATCGTGAGAGCCAGGAGGTCTTCGGCGAGTTTGGCGACGTCGGCCATGGTTGTGTTTCCTTGCGTTTGTCAGGTGTCGGTTCGAAGATCTGCGGAGACGACTTAGCTTTCGGCCTGCTCGCTGATCGTCTGGATCTGGGCGGACAGCGTGGCGCCCGGCGCGGTGAGGCGCGAGACGACTTCGCTGGCTTGACCCAGCAGACGGGCGACGACGGTGGCGATGAGCTCTTCGCGGGACGGCATTTTGGAGAGTGCGTCGACGCCTTTGGCGTCCATGACTTCCTCTTCCATGAACCCGCCCACGATTTCGAACTTGTCGTTCGATTTCGCGAACTCGACGGCCACTTTAGGCGCCGCGGTGAAATCGTCGGAATAGGCGATGGCGATCGGACCCTCGAACATCGAGGCCGCTCCTTCACCCTTCTGACCCTTCAACGCGATCTTCGCGAGACGGTTGCGCACCACTTTGAGCGCGCCGCCCTGCTCGCGAAGCTGAATGCGCAGCTTCGTCATTTCCGCAACGGTAAGGCCGGAGTAGTTGGCCAGAACGACGGATCCGGTGCTGGCGAAGATTTCCGTCAGCTCCACGACCGCCGCTTCTTTGGTCATACGATCCATTGCGGTCTCCCTAGTTGAGCCGTCCCCCATGGACGGCTCGCTCAAGCCGCCGGACGACGTCTCCGCCCCGTGGAGCGAAACCGCCGTACGGCGATGCGCCTGCCCCAGGGCTCGAACCGACACCCCGACGCGAACGCCGGAGAAATCGATTGTCGCTCTGTCTCACCCAGGGCCGTTCGAATTAAGAGGCGGCGCTAGAACGCCCCCTCCCCCGGGATCTCGGACAGGTCGGACCGGTGAAAGGCGAGCCCTCCTCCGGTCCTACACCCCCGCTCCGGCCAGGCCGGTGCGAGGAAACTCATACGCCTTGACTACGCGGCCTCGGTGGACACGTTCGCTTCGGCGGTGTCGATCTTCACGCCCGGGCCCATGGTGGAGCTCAGAGCGATCCGCTTCATGTACACGCCCTTCGCGCCGGCCGGCTTGGCCTTCATCAGGCCTTGCAGCAGCGCGCGGATGTTTTCGACCAGGGCGCCTTCAGAGAAGCTCGCCTTGCCCACGCCGGCGTGAACGATGCCGTTCTTCTCCACGCGGAACTCGACGGCGCCGCCCTTGGAGTTTTCCACGGCCTTGGCCACGTCCATGGTCACGGTGCCGACCTTGGGGTTCGGCATCATGCCGCGCGGGCCGAGCACCTTACCCAGACGGCCGACCAGCGGCATCATGTCGGGCGTGGCGATCACCTTGTCGAAATTGATCTCGCCGGCCTGGACCTTTTCAACGAGGTCTTCGGCGCCGACCACGTCCGCGCCGGCTTTCAATGCTTCTTCAGCCTTGGCGCCCTTAGCGAACACGGCAACGCGCACCGAACGGCCGGTGCCGTTGGGAAGCGTGGCGACGCCGCGGACCATCTGGTCGGCGTGACGCGGGTCAACGCCCAGATTGACGGCGACTTCGATGGTTTCGTCGAACTTCGCCTTGGCGCGCTCCTTGACCATCTTTACCGCAGCGTCGAGCGCATACATCTTGTCGCGGTCGATGCCTTCACGGGCGGCGGCGGTGCGTTTTGCAATTTTAGCCATGATTAACCCACCACCTCAAAGCCCATGGAGCGCGCGGAGCCCTCGATGATTTTCTGCGCCGCGTCCAGATCGTTCGCGGACAGGTCTTTCATCTTGGCTTCGGCGATCTCGCGGCATTGCGCCTTGGTCACCTGGGCGATCGGAGCCGCCTTGCCGGGCTCGACCGAGCCCTTCTGGACCTTGGCGATCTTCTTCAGAAAGAACGCGGCGGGCGCGGTCTTGGTGATGAAGGTGAATGATTTGTCCTGATAGACCGTGATGGTCGTGGGGATCGGCATCCCCTTTTCCATCTCCTGGGTCTTGGCGTTGAACGCCTTGCAGAACTCCATGATGTTCACGCCGCGCTGACCCAGGGCCGGCCCGATGGGCGGGCTCGGGTTCGCCGCGCCGGCGGGAACCTGCAGGTTGATATAACCTGTGATCTTCTTCGCCATATCCCTACCTTCTGTTCGCACCGCATCGGCGGCGCGTCAGTTGATGACGGACCGGACCCCATGGTCCGGACCTTGTTGGGCGGCGCGGTCACGGACCCGGAATGGACTTCCCGGACCCTCCCGCACCGAAGTAACGTCAGGTGGTCTTTTCCACCTGGCCGTATTCCAGCTCGACCGGGGTCGCCCGGCCGAAAATATTGATCGCCACTTTCAGCAGGCCCTTGGAATCGTCGACTTCCTCGACAATGCCGTTAAAGCTCTGGAAGTGGCCGTCGGTTACGCGCACGGTCTCGCCGATATCGTAGGTGACGGTGGGACGCGGCTTTTCGGCGTCATCCTCCATCTGACCCATGATGCGCTTGACCTCGCCCTCGGGCACGGCGAGCGGACGCTTGCCCGAGCCCAGAAAGCCGGTGACCTTGGGAGTGTTCTTCACGAGGTGATAGGCCTCGTCGGTCATATCCATCTTGACCAGGACGTAGCCGGGAAAATATTTGCGCTCTGCGTTGATCTTGCGACCGCGGCGCACCTCGACGACCTCTTCGGTCGGCACGAGGATCTCCTCGAACTTGTCCTGAAGACCCTTCATCGCCGCGTCGGCGCGGATCGCCTCGGCCACCTTCTTTTCGAAGTTGGAGTAGGCGTGAACGATATACCACTTCGCCGACATGGTTCTAAGACGCTCCAAGACCGAGAAGGAAATCAATAACGAAGCCGATCAGCGAATCGACGGCGAAGAAGAAAATCGCCGCAATCGTCGCCATGACCAGCACCATGATGGTGGAGATGATCGTCTCGCGCCGGCTCGTCCAGGTGACCTTGCGGCCCTCCTGACGCACCTCGGAGAAGAACTTGAACGGGTTCGTCGTTTTCTTGCGCGCAGGCGCGGGGGCGGCGGCGTTTGAAGACGCGCCGGCCTTGCCGCTGGATCCCGTCTGAGCGGGCTGGCGGTTTTTCGTGTTTCGCGCCATGCTTTAAACGTTCGTCCCTTCGGCTCGGCCGCAATGATCGCACCGGAGGCTGGTCGCCGGCGCCTGGCAGGGGCGGAGGGGTTCGAACCCCCGACCTACGGTTTTGGAGACCGTCGCTCTACCAGCTGAGCTACACCCCTAAGCGAAACAGCCCGCGCGGTCTTCCCTCGATGGAAACCAGCGAGCCCAGACCGAACGGACTGTATTCAGAGTTGGGTCTTGTAGCGATCCGGCACAGCTATGGAAAGCCCTTTCGGTGAAAAAAAACGACTGAGCGCATGTGGGGACATGCGGATGGAGGATCAAGGCTCGCTTCGCCGTCCCGCCGCCATCGCCTCATCAAAAAGCTCGCGGCAAATAAAATGGGCCGGCGGAGAACCGCCGGCCCACCTCATTACACCTAAGCCCTTGAGCTTAGAAGCTCGCCGTCACCGACGCGAAGAACACACGAGAGGTGTCAAACACGGTCGGATAGGTGTTGCCGTTGCCCAGGGGCGGACCAGCGCTCGTGAACACCGGGGCCTGCTCGGCGAAGGCGTTCAGGACGCCGCCGCGAAGGACGACATTGTCCAGCGCACGGTAGTTACCCGACAGGTCGAGATACCCCATGGCCGGGATATCCGTCTCCAGGGTCTCAGCCGCGTTGTCGTTGTCCGTGCCGGAGAAGTGACGCCACGTCGCAGCGATTTCGAAGTCCCAGGGGGCCTCCCAGGTCGCCATGAAGCGGTGACGGTACTCGGAGCCCGGCGTACCGCAGGCGTTGCCGAAGAAGCCGGCGCATTCGACCGTGTCAGCACCGGTGAACGCGATCTCGTTCAGCTCGGTCAGGAAGGTCGCTGCGTAATCGAAGCGCAGCCCACCGTACCCGGCCAGCGCCGGAGCCATGTCTTCCAGATCCATGGAGTACACAACCTGCACGTCAACACCACGGGTGCTGAGCTCGGCGGCGTTCAGGTTGGTCTGAATGAAGCCGTAGTTCGTGCCGAAGCCCGACGCCAGGGTGCCGTTGGCAGCGCGAGAAACCAGGCTGCAGAATTCCGTGCTGCCGGTCGCAAGGCACTCGTTCAGGATGGTCTGGGACGTCGCCCCCGAGCCGACCGCGTCTTCGACGACGATGTCGAAGTAGTCGACCGAGATCGACAGATTGTCGACATAGGACGGCGTGAAGACCATACCCAGCGTGATCGTTTCAGCCGTTTCAGGCTGCAGGCCCGGGTTACCCCCGGTGATCGCCTGGGTCTGACCAGAGATCACGTCGAGAATGCCGCCATACTGGGCAGCCGTTACGCCGGTACGCGCACAGGTGGCCAGCGGCAGGAACGGGTTGGCACCCGAACACGGGTCAAACGCACCACCAGCACCCGGGAAGGCGCTGAGGTTGGGAAGACCGACATCCTGAGCCGTGTAGAGCTCGATCACGTTCGGGGCCCGCACGGCCTGCTGGAACTGAGCGCGGAAGCGAATGTCGCTAACCGGAGCCCAGGCCAGTTGCAGAGCGTAGGAGTCCGTGGAGAACGAGTTGGTCGAGAAGGCCGTGCCGCTGCCGCCCTGAGTATCATAGTCAGAGTAGCGATACTGAGCCGAGAAGGTCAGTTCTTCAGCGAACTGGGCACCGGTAACCAGCGGCACCTGGACTTCGGAGAAGATTTCGAACACTTCCAGCTCACCGCGGACCGGCTTGGTCGCGCCGCCGAGGCCGGTGAAGCCACCACCGTCAACCTGGAAGATTTCGTCCGGATCGCGCGTCAGCTGGTCTTTGCGCTGCTCGAAACCGATCAGGAGGCCGACGCCCAGGTCAGAGAACGGCGAAGAGATGCCGTAATTGCCAAGGTCAGCCTGAACGTCCGCACCAAACAGCTGCTGCTCGGTCACACCGGTGATGATGCCGGTGCCCTGCAGGAAGTTGGTCTGCGCAGGCGTGATGAGGGATTCGCCGCTCGGGCCACGCTGGAAGATGTTGTAGGGCACGCAGCCGCCGGACGGATCCTGGCAGACGACGTTGCCGGCGCCATCGTCAACCGCCAGGAAGGCCTGCTGAACGTTGCCGCCGATAAAGTCGTTCTTGGAGATCTGCGTGTCATCGGTACGGGTGTACTGGTAGAACGCTTCCCAGTCCCAGTGGCTGGCGAAGGTGCCTTCAAGACCACCCACGAAGCGCCACGCCATGTTCTCCAGGTCGGAGTTACGCGGGCCGCCTTCGACGTTCCGGTGAGACGCGAACAGGCTGTTCTTGATGGTGCCGTTGGCGATATCCGCCGCCGAGCAGTCAAACAGGTCGGTGGCGATGTTCAGACCCGGCGAGCCCTGGAGCAGCGGGTTGTCGCAGTTGATATCCCACGAACCAAAGGACGCCGTCTCGGCGATCTGCGCGTTGGAGAGGTTCTGTACGAACGAGATGTCCGCAAACGCACGCAGGTTGTCGGTCACGTCATAGTGAGCGCGGCCATAAATGCTGAAACGCTCGGACGGACGCTGGAAGTAGTTGCGCGGACCGAAGTTGTAG
>Ga0307936_1000552_pt1 | contig 20364 bp, 10 predicted proteins | sample OrgLakmetagenom1_FD_201839 | JGI IMG/M metagenome (GOLD analysis project Ga0307936, IMG submission 201839) | Saline water microbial communities from Organic Lake, Antarctica - #1 | ecosystem: Environmental > Aquatic > Non-marine Saline and Alkaline > Saline | place: Antarctica: Organic Lake... | reverse complement strand
TCTGAGGTACTGCCTCATCATTGGCGTGTGTTGGGATAAGTCGCTGTGAGCTTTGTGATTACTGGCTTCCGGCATGTGTCCTCAATCGTTTGGGGCAATCGTGGGGCAAAATGCACCGTTTTTCTGTAGCTCCTGCCAGATGAAATCCGCTTCGCTTTCCGACTCTGAATCCATCCAGCGGGCATAGACCTTGACCAACATCGAGTAGTCTTTGTGGCCCATCTGTTTCGCAATGAACGCGATGTTACCATGAGCCGTCAGTGACCAGCAGGCATAAGTGTGCCTGGATTGATATGCGACCCGTCGACGCACACCCGCCCTCGAAAGTAGTTTCTTCCATTTGGTGGCCCAAGAGCTAACCTGAATCCGACGATTGGTGATCGACTTGTTCCGGGCTTGAACCGGCGTTACCAGCGGAGTGATGATTTCGGTCTTGCTCTGGTGTCGGGATATTTCCACCAGCTCCTCTCGGGCTTTCTCATTTTCAGTCATCTGCAGTAGGGCCTTAATTGCCTCAAGCGCAGGTGGTACCAGCCAGATCTTCCGATCTGTGCCGGTCTTTGTCACCTTGAGAACGTCGTGCGAGGTAATAGATCGGCGCACATGTAGGCAGTTACCTCGCACGTCCTCTCTCGCGAGTGCGCACAACTCGCCTGGTCTGAGTCCTGTGTAGACTGCAAGCGTTACCAGTGCGCGATCCTGCGCGTGCAGGCAGCCCTTCTCAATCACCTGTCGGAATTCGTCCAGTGTGAGCGGATCTGGATCTTCAACAACGTTCTTAAAAAATAGCGCTTGAAGATTGCGGGTCGCGTATTCATTGGCCCGAGCCCACTCGACCATGCCGTTCCAGGTGGCGAGATAATGATTTACCGTTGAAGGCCTGCGAGTGGCAATCAAGTCTGCCCGCATTCGGTCGATATCTTCTGGCATAAGCGTATTAACGGGTATCGACCAGCCTACCGTTGAGCAGCAGGCATCCAGAGCATTGCGATACCGGATCTCTGTTTCAGATGTGATGTTAGCGACCTTCACTACAAGGTACCGATCAAGCAATTGAGCCACAGTGATTGTCCTGCTGGCTTTCGTTGACCGAGCCTTGGTCGATTGCGGGAAGTGAACGGCGTAATCAAAGACACCTTGGCGAATCTCAAGCTGAATCGACCTTCGCTTATTGATCGCATATTCCACATTTGAAAAAGTCAGGGGTACCTTGAGAGTTTCCCGACACCGCTTTCCCTTATGCATGAAATCGATCCTAATAGCATCGCCGCGCAATTCTATGCCAGGAGACTCGCTGACCAGTTTTCTGATAGCGTCACGCTCTTCTTCAGGGCTTAAGTCGCGTTTCCGTTTTCTACCCACCGCTCAATCTCCTCTAAGTGATACCACAAGGACTTGTCGGGTCCTTTTTTCCACTGACGGCCTTCAATCCACTGTGCCCGTCTCAATCGGATTTGCTCTTTGGTCAGGCCCGTAAGCTCCGACAGCCGGCGCTCCAAAACCCATCTCGGTTGTTGCATAGAAACACCATGTATCTCGTTTCAAGTTAACGTTTAGAGGGCAGAGTATTGCCCCTCCTCAACTATTGATTGTCCATGGAGTTCATGCGGTTTTTGCGGGTCTAATTTCGGGAAAAATGGAATAACTCAAAAACAGAGCAATTACTTACTGATTTTTCTTCGCTGACATTCCGGCTCTTTGATTCAGAGGCCTATTGTCACTTCCTACCGAAATTGACTAGGCCCCAAACTACAATAAAACCATTTAGCTGCAAGCAATTAGTCAGGGCCGACTGGATTGGGCAAAAAAATTCTGACGTCGCCGATCTGGAGGCAAACACTGAGCCTGAATTCTATTTGAGATCCGCTTCCTGCTCGCCTCATCCCGGCGTTGTGCAGACCACATTTACTGTGTGTGGGTGGGGGGTTGCGCACAGTTATTAATGGGCGGGAGCCCCTCAAAAATTTTAATCGCCACGCGAAAGGGCTGTGTTCTGGCGATCAAAATAAGGGGGGGTTGCGCACAGTTAGTTTTAGTGTGTGACCGGGGGGGTTGCGCACTAATGTGCGTGACCGGGGGGTTGCACACATAGATAGGTTTTGTAGCGGCCCCCCCCCTCTTTACAATCAATAAAGCCCGCCAGCCTTTTGAGCTTGTAGAGTCCTTGGCAATCTTCCATGCTGCTGCGCTTATTAAAAACCGGGCAGTCTTAAATCTCGCTCAAAACGTCCTGAGACGAGACTTCTTGCTTTGAGGCATAATTCCGTCAAAAAGGGTAGTTAAGCGATCCTGAGGGAAATGAGGAGGTATTGCGGATACTTCTGGGGGCAATAGTCGATCCAGGATAGCTTTGCTTTCCGGCTCGATGGAATTGCCTTAAGGATGCTGATTAAGACACGATGTAAAACTAGTGGGCTAATAGCCCAGGATGAGGCGAGTTGAGATCAGCTTGATAGACCTAAGACCAAATAAAAACTCAAATCGATCGTGGAAACTTTGTGCCAGTGCCAAATGGGCTGTTAGCCCCTCAAAACGAAAACGATGTTCAGGGAGTTCAATGGCTAGTTCTTACTCTCTGAATCACAATGAAGCAGGCCCGGCCAGCGAGGCAAACTCTTGTCCCTCAGGCTGAGGGAATACCAGCCAATGAACGACTCTTTTTACTAAGCTTATAGATAACCTCTGGGACCACAATGTTCGAACAGACATTTAGAAATATCGATGACGTCCTCTGGAAAGAGGCAGGCTGTGCCACCGAGCTTGATTACACTGAACAAACTTCCTGGATGCTGTTCCTCAAATACTTGGACGACCTGGAGTTTGAGCGCTCACAGGAAGCCGAGCTACGTGGTCTGTCCTATCAATTCATTATTGATGAAGATCACCGTTGGGCTAAATGGGCCGCGCCAAAAAAAGCTGATGGGACTTTCGATCATGACAGCGCACTCACGGGCGATGACCTGATCCAGTACGTCAACTTCGAGCTGTTTCCATATCTGCATGGCTTCAAGGAACGCGCTTCGGGCACAGACACCATCGAATACAAGATTGGCGAGATCTTCGGCGAGATCCGCAGCAAATTCGCCAGTGGATACAGTCTTCGCGATGCGCTGGAGTTGATTGACACGCTCAGTTTTGGCTCCCAGGCCGAGAAGCATGAGCTGTCTCATTTGTATGAAGCCAAGATCCGCAATATGGGTAATGCCGGGCGTAATGGCGGTGAGTACTACACGCCCCGCCCACTAATCCGGGCGATGATTCAGGTGCTCAAGCCTCAGATCGGCGAGCGGATCTATGACGCAGCCGCGGGGTCCGCGGGCTTCCTGTGCGAGGCGCACGACTACCTTCGCTATGATGCCGGCGGACAGGGTGATGACCGTCGGCTTTCGACTGGGGACCTGGAAACGCTGCAGACACGAACCTTCTACGCCAAGGAAAAGAAAAGCCTTCCGTACGTGATCGGGATAATGAACATGATCCTGCACGGCATCGAAACGCCCAATATCGTCCACACCAACAGCCTGACCGAAAACCTGAGTGACATTCAGGAGAAGGACCGATTCGACGTCATCCTTGCCAACCCACCGTTTGGTGGCAAGGAACGCAAGGAAATCCAGCAGAATTTTCCCATCAAGACTGGTGAAACTGCATTCTTGTTTCTGCAGCACTTCATCAAGTATTTGAGGGCTGGCGGCCGGGCGGCCGTGGTGATTAAGAACACCTTCCTGTCGAACTCCGACAATGCCTCCAGGGCTCTCCGAAAGGAACTTTTGGAAAGCTGTAGTTTGCACACTATTTTGGATTGCCCCGGTGGCACATTCCTCGGTGCCGGCGTGAAAACCGTAGTGCTATTTTTTGAGAAGGGCGCCCCAACGCAGAACATCTGGTATTACCAACTCGATCCCGGCCGCAGTCTGGGTAAGACGAACCCGCTGAATGACGACGACCTGAAAGACTTTGTGGCTCTGCAAGAGAGTTTTGAGGACTCGGACAATTCTTGGACCGTCAGCATCTACAACGTTGATACAGAATCGTTCGACCTGTCTGTGAAAAACCCCAACAAGGCCGGGCAAGAACCACTCCGTGACCCGGAAGTGATCATCAATGAGATTGAGACGCTGGACAAAGAGAGCGAAGAGATCTTGGAAGGGATTCGGGGAATGTTATGAGGCAAGACTGGAGCTACGCACCATTAGGCAAAGCGTGTCATATTAAGCCACCGAAAAGTGAGGCTCGGGAGCGCTTGGAGCAATCAGATCCTGTTTCATTTGTACCCATGAACGACTTGGGGGTTAGGGAGAAGTATCTTTCTCCGGTTGAAAAAAAGTTGTTTGGTAAGGTCTCTGGGAGCTACACCTACTTCGCAGAGCGTGACGTACTTTTGGCAAAGATTACTCCGTGCTTTGAAAACGGTAAGTTGGGTATCGCCCAGGGATTGGTAAACGGAATTGGTTTCGGTTCGAGCGAATTTATAGTTTTCCGACCAAACGCTGAGCTCACGCCCGAGTTTCTTTTTTACTTCTTGTCACAAGATAGTTTTCGGGATGCGGGTCAACGAGTGATGTCAGGTGCCGTTGGTCATAAGCGAGTTCCAAAGGAATTTATCGAGAATCACTTGATTCCACTTCCACCGCTCACCGAACAAAAAAGCATCGTTGCGATCCTCGATGAAGCGTTTGCGGGAATCGACACGGCGATAGCCAATACGCAAAAGAACCTCGCCAATGCCCGGGAATTGTTTGAGAGTTTTTTGGACTCGATTTTCGGAGCTGAGGGTAAGACGGTAAATCCAGTTTCACTTGGGGATCACATACATTTGCTGACTGGCTTCGCATTCAAGAGTAAAGGGTATACGGAAAACCCAAAGAGCGTCCCACTTTTGCGAGGCGATAATATTGTTCAAGATTCTCTTCGATGGGAGAAGGTGAAGCGTTGGCCCGAGAATGATGTGAAGACTTATGAAAAATACCTTCTAAATGAGGATGATGTGGTTTTGGCGATGGATCGCACATGGGTCAAAAACGGTATAAAGTTCGCTAAAATAGGGAAGTCCGATCTACCATGTCTGCTTGTCCAACGAGTGGCGCGGCTGAGGGCTAAGGAGAGTTTGAATCCCTCTTTTTTGCGCTTCCTCATAGGCAGTAAGCGCTTCGAAAGATACGTATTGTCGATACAGACTGGGCTAGGTGTGCCGCATATAAGTGGTAAGCAGATAGAAAACTTCCAGTTTCATTTGCCTCTGAAAGAAGATCAAAATCAGATCGTTGCAAAGATGAACGAGTTGAAGCTCAGTGTAGGCAATTTGGAGTCAAATTACGCTCAAAAGCTTTCTGACTTATCGGAATTCAAGCAATCCCTTCTTCAGCAGGCTATGTCTGGCAAACTAACAGCAGAATCCTCGGAGCAGGCAGTTGCATGAACGAAGCCGAAACCCGGGCTGAGCTAATCGATCCCGCACTTAAAGATGCTGGATGGGGTGTTGTCGATGCCAGTCGCATACGTCGGGAAGTAATTGCACCAGGACGGCTACAGGGTGGCGGCCGGCGTGGTCAGTCGGACATCGCCGATTATGTCCTGATCTACAGAGGCCAGAAGCTCGCTGTTATCGAAGCGAAAAAACGCGCCCTGTCGATGACTGACGGGCTGGCCCAATCCAAACGCTATGCCGAACGCTTGCAGGCTAGATTTGCCTACAGTACCAATGGAGATGGTATCTACCGTGTGGATCTTCAGACCGGCGAAGAAGGCTCTGTTGAGGGCTACCCGTCGCCAGACGAGCTCTGGGTCGAGACCTTTGCAAAGCAGAATGTCTGGCGTGAGCGTTTCGGTGCGGTGCCTTTTGAAGATAAAGGTGGCTTCTGGGAACCTCGCTATTATCAGCACAATGCGATTTCGCAGGCTCTGGAGTCGCTTGCAGGTGGTAAGGACCGCGTCCTTCTGACTCTCGCTACCGGAACTGGAAAAACAGCCATAGCTTTCCAGATAACTTGGAAGCTGTTCCATGCCCGTTGGAGTCGCTCGGCTCAGGCTTCTGGAGAGCCTGGTCGTCGACCACGCATTCTTTTCCTGGCAGATCGGAATATCCTCGCCAACCAAGCTTTCAATGACTTCTCGGCGTTCCCACAGGATGCTCTGGTGAGGATCGATCCGGAGACGATTCGCAAGAAAGGTCGGGTGCCTAAGAATGGCAGTATCTTCTTCACCATCTTCCAGACCTTTATGACTGGCCGGGATGAAAACTGCGACCCGGCACCGAACTTTGGCGATTACCCTCCCGACTTTTTTGACTTCATCATCATCGACGAGTGCCACCGGGGTGGTGCCAATGATGAAAGCAACTGGCGTGGCATTTTGGAATACTTCAGCCCTGCCGTTCAGTTAGGCCTTACAGCAACCCCAAAGCGTGATAACAACGCCGATACCTATGCCTATTTCGGCGAGCCTGTGTATGTCTATTCTCTGAAGGAGGGTATCAACGACGGCTACCTGACACCCTTCAAGGTCAGGCAGATCGCCACCACGATGGATGATTATGTCTACACCAGTGACGACGATGTGGTGGAAGGCGAAATCGAAGAAGGTAAGCGCTACACGGAAACGGACTTTAATCGAGTTATCGAGATCGAAGCCCGGGAAAAATACCGGGTTCGCGTGTTTATGGACCAGATTGATCAGCGCGAAAAGACCATTGTGTTCTGCGCCACCCAAACACATGCCCTGGCGGTTCGAGATCTGATCAATCAAATGAAAATCAGTAAGGACCCGCATTATTGTGAGCGGGTTACTGCCGATGACGGCAAAGACGGCGAGCGTTTCCTTAGGCAGTTCCAGGACAACGAGAAAACGATCCCCACCATCCTGACGACGTCTCAGAAACTCTCTACCGGAGTGGATGCGCGCAACGTTCGCAACATTGTATTGATGCGCCCTGTGAACTCCATGATCGAATTCAAACAGATCATCGGCCGGGGCACCCGGCTGTTCGATGGCAAGGATTACTTCACCATCCATGACTTTGTGCGAGCGCATGAACACTTCAACGATTCGGAATGGGACGGCGAGCCGATACCCCCGGAGCCTTGCGCTCAATGCGGCGAAACGCCGTGCAAATGTGCGGTGGAACCTCCCGAGCCGTGCGCGATCTGTGAGCAACGGCCGTGTGTCTGTGAAAAAGAGCCGCCAGAGCCTTGCGATGAATGCGGCAGACATCCTTGCGTTTGCGAGAAGAAAAAGAAGGTGAAGGTGAAGCTTGCCGACGGCAAAGAAAGAACCATCCAGCATATGAGTGCCACCACCTTCTGGAGCCCCGATGGTAGGCCGATGTCTGCGGCGGAATTTGTCCAGCGGCTCTACGGTGACCTGCCGGAGTGGTTTGCCGATGAGGAAAAGCTTCGCGAAATCTGGAGCAAGCCAGACACGCGGAAGAGATTGTTGGATGGGCTGGAAGAGAAGGGCTACGGACTAGAGCATCTGAAAGAAATCGGCAAGATGATCGAGGCCGAGAACAGCGACATCTACGACGTACTTGCGTTCATTGCATTCAATATGCCCCCGATTACACGCTCAGAACGCGTGGAAGCTCACCGCGCGCAGATATACAGCCAGCACGACTATCGCCAGCATGAGTTCCTTGAGTTTGTGCTGGATCATTACGTCGCACGAGGCGTTACCGAGCTTGATCCAGACAAACTGCCGCAATTGATTGAATTGAAGTATCACAGCGTGGGTGACGCCATCCGTGAGCTTGGGCCGGTCGGTAATATCCGAGATATGTTTGTCGGTTTTCAGAAGGAGCTCTACTGAATCGCTCCAGCTTAGCTGGCTGGGGGGCAACTTTTGAAAGAAACGCATGAGCGAAAGAGGGTTAGTTGGGCTGCCAATGCGGATTCGACTTAATCATTACGACAGTATTTAAACATGTTCCGATGGCAGGGAAGCCTTCAGGCTCCCTCTGTCTTGTTTTTGTCTAGGCGGCAACAACGCTGAAGGACTGGGAGTAGTAAATGGAAGTCAAGCTTTGGGATGGTGGTCTCCTTATTCATGAATTGAACGCGATTAGCCAAATGGAGGCCGCGTTTGATGAGAAGAGTGCGCCACCATCGATGGCCGAGCGAAAGTCAAAACAAAAACAAACTGCCATGGCACAACAGCTCAGCAGCTTGGTAGATGACAAAAAGCAGCTTGGCATGTGGCCTTGGAAGGGGTATGCGGGATTCAGATTCTCAAACTCCAAAGGCAAAGATGGTGAATTTGACCTCGTTATCGTCACCCATAAAAACATACTCATCGTAGAGTTGAAGCATTGGCATGGCACCATCACCAGCCAAGGCGACCGATGGCTTCAGAATGGTAATGATCGAGGGCGTTCCCCAGTCAGCGCTACGAGAAATAAATTTTTTCTTCTAAAAAATAGAATTGAGAAAATCCGTGACCAGCTGCCTGGGAAAAAGGTACCGCGAATTGAGTACCGGGTTGTTATGTCTGGCAACTGTGATTTATCCGGTATTTCAGAGAACGAGAAAGACTTTGTCTTAAAGCTGCAGGATTTTCTGAAGCTCGCCGATGAGAAAAAGTTCAACAGTGCGTTCCATCCTCACCCGAATGCGCAGGGCCTCAATGGTTATATTGGCGTTTTCGATCAGCTTTTCGACGATTCTAACGTGCAAGAACGTGATCTTGTCGTTGACGGCTACAGGGCAAAGGAAAAAATATTCTCCCATCCATTGGGTGCGTACACCGAATACGAGGCGGTGAATGATCAGCACAAGCTGGATCGGGGCCTTCTCCGTCTCTGGGACTTCAATAAGCTATCTGGTAACGAACCGAAAACTCCGGAAGGCCGTTACAGAATCATTTCCAGAGAACAGGAGGTATTGACGCAGATTCGTCTAACCGAACCTGAGTTGTACAAGAATTGCCTCAGACCCCTGTCCAATCCCTCACAAGACGATATGACGCGTCAGTTCTGTGAGAGGTTCGAGCTCCCAAACGGTCATCTGCGTTTCAACGCTTTTATCAACCGCCATGTTGTCGGCTACTCGATTCAGGAGCGGCTGAATGTCGGAAAAATTCTGGTTTCGCAATTTGCGAGAATGCATGGCGCGAAGGTCGCTCACAGGGACGTGGGCGATCACAGCATCTGGTTGTCCCCGTCGAACGCAATAACTCTTTCGAATTTCATTGCAGCTTATTTTCAGCCGGCTGGAACCGTGGGAGAGCAGCGTAAAGAGCTCAGTATCGGCGCGATTCAAATGCCAGAAGATGCAAGTCCTGAGATCAAGGCAGATACACCGTATACGCGGGATGTGTTCGCTCTCGGAGTATTGCTCTGGCATTTGATCAAAGCTCGGAACATTCCCAACAAGGTTGATAGCGCTCTCTTAAACAAGGTTGTTGAGGAAACTCTCGGATGTGAGGAATGGTACGCGCCCGTAATCCTACAGGCGGTTCATGAGACGCCGAGCGAACGTTTTGCAGATGCCGGAAGCTTCCTGCATGCATTGAACGAAGGTCAGCCATCAAATGACGAAGTGTTCGAATTCGACGAGGCAACCCTCGATAGGTTTCGCCAACCGACGCTTCGGGTCGAACGAGTTTATCGCCTTGATGAGGAGTACGTTGATAACCCCCTCAAAGAGGTTTATCGATCAGGCTCCAACGTTGTTAAGACATGGCCGGGTTTCGAAATCGGTGGCGATGATTTGGGGGCAGGACCAAGACTCCTTGCCTTCCTGACCACAATAGAGCGGCTGCGGAAGTTAAAGCTGGAATTCATCCCCAGGATCGACGAGTTTGGGTTGGCGAAGCGTGATGAACCTTTCGTGGTCTCTCAGTTAGTGGATGGCGTCCATTGGTCTGAGCTGTCGAACCTCGACCAGGAAATGCGGTTCAGGGTCATTGAGCGCCTTTGTGAGCACGTCGCATTTATGCATGAGCAAGACATCGCGCACGGTGACCTGCATCCAGACAATGTGAAGGTTTGCCTGCCTGGTGAAAGTGAGGAGTCTTCGTTGATCTATCTCCTCGACTTTCCGGATCTGGCGATTGGTTCAGATGAGACAAAGAACTTCCGGTACAGCCCACCCGCCGAAAATGCATCCCCCTACGAGCGTGATAATTTTGCGGTCATGCGCATGTCCGCAGAATTACTGGGCATGGACTGGGACGTTGCGCATGACGACGATCTGAATGGCATTCGAGAACTGATCAACCTGGAGCAGGAGAGCCGGGCAGGATTTATCTCCCTCGACAGATTTATAGACGCGATAAAACAAGAGAAAGAACCAAAGGCCGAAAGGCCAACAATTTCGATCCAGACCTCAAAGGTTAATGATCAACTGACGATACTGCCGGACAACGGCGAATTGCTAGTGACTGTCGAGCTAGACCGTAAGCGATCAGAGATGTTGACGGTGAAATTCACTGGCATTGGGGGCAACTTTCTTTGCACTTACGATCCCTCTGAGCACAAATTCGGACGTGTGCTTGTCTTGAATATACAAGACGAAATTTGGGGCCGTGATCGAAACAATGCTCAGTACAAGATCGACTGTGCGGTTCAACTGACCCAGCAAAGTCATGATGACTGCTCGGGGCTTAATCAGTTTTTCACCGATAATGCGGATTTCTTCGCTTTAGTCGAGGACGTACGCAAGTTGTCGGTGGAAAAACAAGCGCGTAAAGAGCTTGCCGCTGCCGACAAGATTGAGGTTAAACCAGCAGAAACAGAAAAACAGGAGCTTCTCCAGAATCAGAATCAGGAGCTGGAGGAAACTCCACATCAGTCTCGAAAGCGTGATATTGCCGTTAACCGGCTGTGGAAAACCATCATTGATACTGAGACGGAAGGGTTGCCGTCAATAGAAGTTTCTGAAGAGCCTTCCCCAACCAGGGATAACTCATACATACGGATTCCTTACTCAGCGGAAGGCGCCGTTCTCGATAGTTTTGATAATGATGACCAAGTAAGGCTTGCAAGAAAGAAAGGCGATAAAACCTTCTACCTGGGGTATGTTGATGTTCGCAAGAGTTCGGGCAAAGAAATCATTGTTGAAAGCACGAGCAAGACTCGATCAATAAGCCCTGACGAAACGCTTTACCTGGTGAGCACTCAGAATAAAACGTCGCTTGATCGAAGGAAAAAAGCTGTGTCACGGGTGCTTGATCAGCTATCGGTCATTCCCAATCTCACAGCTTATTTTGAAGAGAACTCTGGCAGGGCGCCCGAAAGACTTTCTGAGGAACCCTCTGAAGAAGACTTTGAGCTGTATCAGAGAGAAGATCGAGAAACGGGCAAGATGATCGGTTTGAACATTGCTCAGAGAGAGGCGTTCAAGAAGTTAATCGCTTATGGCCCCGTAGGCCTGCTGCAGGGGCCGCCGGGAACCGGAAAAACAGAGTTCATAGCTGCATTTTGCCACTACCTTGTCAGTCGCGAAAACGTGAACAACATACTGTTAGTGTCTCAGTCTCATGAGGCAGTTAACACTGCGGTTGAGCGAATACGGTCTCATTGTAGAAAGTTCGATACCGACCTGGACGTTGTGCGCTTCAGTAATAGTGATCAGGCGGTTTCTGATGGCCTGAAGGATGTTTACTCCAAGGCGCTGATTAACCAGCGCAAAGCCTTGTTTGAAGCAGAACAGAGTCACCGCCTTACGTCATTGGCACAATCGCTTCAGGTGAACCCAGCGTTTGTAGAGAAACTTTTGACTGTGGAAAAGAATATTCGGCGTCCAATCAAAGGGATTGAAAGGCTGGATAAGGATCTCGAATCAACAGAACTGGATTCCAAGATTCAGAGAAATATGCGAACTGAGCGCGAGGCCTACCGTTCTATCCTTTCCAGTGCCCTGGACGAGCATTTCTCCAAAGGAATGCCTGCGGAGGGTGAGTACCAGAAACTCGTCATGGAGGTGCATGATGTCGTCTGTAATGAATTTGGAGCTAGGCCTCATGAGCTCAGGCGCTGTCTCGCGTTAATACGGGTGTCGGAAGAGATGCTGGAGCGACTGGAGAGCAAGAGCTCAAACTATGATGAGTTTCTGGTGCGTTCTCGCACTCTCGTCTGTGGTACCTGTGTCGGGATGGGGCAGGGCTATTTGGCGCTGAACAAGACGCCCTTTGACTGGGTCATCATAGATGAAGCTGCGAGATCTTCATCAAGTGAGTTAGCGATTGCGATGCAAGTAGGGAAGCGAATTCTGCTGGTTGGCGATCATAGACAGCTCCCACCCACGTACCAGGACGACCACAAGCTTGGTATCGCCCGGGAGTTTGGAGTGGCTCCTAAGTCTGACGAGCTGGATTTCATCATGCGAAGCGACTTTGAGCGCGCCTTTGAGTCCTCCTATGGTAAACAAATTGGCGCCACTCTCACCATGCAGTATCGGATGAATAAAGCGATTGGCGGTTTGGTTTCCTCTGTCTTTTACAGCGGAAGGCTGGAAACAGGTGAGCGTCGGATTCCTGATTGTTTTTCCTGCGCCCCTCAGATAATCAAGAGCGAGGTGACATGGCTCGATACCGGTGTGCTTGGTGAGCGAGCGCATCATAAGAGCGGATCTAACAAAAGCAAATTTAACGAATCAGAGGCAGATGAAATCATCAGTATGCTGAAGGCAATAGAAAACGACGATGCTTTCTGCAACGGGTTGCTAGATACGGTTTCAGATGACAAAGAACCGACAATTGGCGTCATCTGCATGTACTCCGAGCAGAAGCGCTTTCTTAAAAGAAAGTTCGCGGCTCAGAACTGGAGTGATGAATTTAGGGCGACCGTAAAAATAGACACGGTTGATAGTTACCAAGGTAAAGAAAACCGAATCATTATTCTGTCGTTGACCAGGTCAGATGCTGAGAGAACCCCGGGGTTCTTAAGGTCAGACAACCGCGTCAACGTTGCTATGTCGAGGGCTATGGAAAGGTTGGTCATTGTTGGCGATATGAGGGTATGGAGTGGCAAGAATAGTCACTATGGCTTAGGAAAAGTGGCATCGTATATCCGGGATCACCAAGGGCAGAGCAGCTTCGATGTTTTGCCGGCATCCAAACAAAAAGGAGGAAAATAAATGTCGACTGGAAATATTCCTCTTTTCGAACTTGATGTTGCCGTCCCATCTCAGCTCTACATGATCGAGTATTCGTTGGTGGAGAGGGGCAGCTTACCTTTTGTTCCAGACTTTTTACTCAAGTTGCTTCATGTCGCAGATTTTCTTCCGCAGGAAGTTGCACGCTTTTTCGGATTTTCACGAAAAGAGCTTGATCATGCCGTTTCCAGCTTCCTTAGTTCGGGAGAGGTGGAGTATCGGAAAGATGGACGGATTGGGCTTACATCTAAAGGGCATGCGCTGTTTTCAGATACCGAGACTTCGCCAATGCGCGAATCAGTAGTCGATTATAGGAAGCCATTTTGTTTTGATCTCTTGACCTTTAGCTATCTCGGAAATAAGCCGATGCCCGGTCGAGACAGTCGAACTTTAAGGTTGAGTGTTGACCGGGAAAAGGTGGCCGAATCTCAGAGTCTTGCGAAAGACTCGTTTCAGAGAAATATTCACGATATCTATAAAAAAGGTCATTTGGTCAGGGATCGGCCCCAGGGTGGGACGCCTGAGATTTACAAGTTCAGTGACTGTAGTAAAAGAAAAGACTTTGTTTATAAAATTGAGGAGGTTCTATCGTTAAACGCGGGAACCTATCAGTTTGCGTTTGAAGATCAGGATGGCCTGCCCGAGTCTGATACCTATATTCGAGCCCGAACTGAAGCGCTTGGTTCAGCCTGTGGTTCTAACAACATCAATCAAATCTCGAAAATCGCGGACCTGCTTGAGGATGAGCATACGCTCAGGCTTCTTCAGAACGAAGGGTTGAATGCGGAAAGATTGGCATCGCTTGCCCTTGATGAATTGCAAGGTCATGGCACTGACTCAGAAAAACGGCGCTTCTACGGCTCATTACAGTTGAAGCGAAATTGGCAAGATATCTTCGAGAAGTTGAAGTCAGCATTGAAGGCGGATGGTAAGGATTCAGCCGAATTGATCTGGTTGGCGCCCTCTTGTCATGAACTTTGGGGTAAGTGCGAGCGACACGGTCAGGCACTTTCTGAGCTTCACGAACTTTTCTCAAAGCATAAATCTGGGAAAGATGGTCTGAAGGTTTATGTGCCGTTACCGGATGACCGTGATAATCGTGCTAAAAATATCGCCCGTCGCGAAAATGAGGAGGTGGGGGGAAGGCTATTCGGCTTCATAGAGTCGGATCTTTTGTCTCCAATTGAGATTCTGCTTTTGAAAGATCAGTTTGTTGCGGTCCTCTATCACTTCACAGACTCTGAAAGGTACCCAACTCCGGTTCCAGTTGGATTTTTCTCCAATGACGCCGATGACTTGGCACGAGTGCAGTCTTTGGTGACCGGTGTGCTAAAGGAATATACCGAGGCTGGAGCCCCTCGCGATTTGGGGCCACTAAAACAGAAATAAAAGCCATTGTTGGCGCCAAATCAATGTTGGGGCGGCGCCGAAGGATGGCTCGGAGCAGTTTAAAATGAGTGAACAGCGAGTGTATTGGTTTGTTGGTGCGTCATACGGCGGGACCGAAGATCAGACTGAGCGATTTCTAGCTGAAGGCATTTGGGAAAACGGATATAAGAACAAGCTTCTTGATAAAGTCCGGGAGATGCAGCCAGGTGAGCGAATTGCCATCAAATCGACCTATACCCGAAAGCACGGACTGAGTTTTGAGTCTGGCGGTCAGACAGTGTCTGTAATGGCGATAAAGGCTATTGGCACCATCACTCGAAATGTAGGAGATGGACGAAGGGTTGAGGTAGCTTGGGATAAACAGTTCGACCCGGCTAGGGAATGGTATTTCTACACTCACAGGTCGACGGTCTGGAAGGTTGTCCCTGACGATTGGATGAGAGAAAACCTCGTCCATTTTGCGTTTGAAGAGGGGCAGCAGGAAATCAGCCGATTCAGAAATCATCCTTTTTGGCGAGAGAGATTCGGCGAAGTTTCATCGGACAAGAAGCGATTTAAGTGGATTCTGTTCTACGAAGCGTTTGCAAAGGCTCTCCTCCAATACAGACATGATAGAAAAGCTTTGGTAACAAAGGCTCTTGAAATTGGGCAGAAATATGGTCTGACTTATCTCGACAAGAAAGGCCTGGATGATATTTGCCCATTTACAACCATGGGGATCTTTAATCGGGGCATCACTGACGCTAACAGGATCGCGATAGCCCAGGAGTTGGCAGAGTTCCTTGGGGTGGATGAACTGGCTCCAGCCTCCTTTGAGGGGATTCCAATCCTGAATAATCAGAAATCCTGGTTCTTCGCTGGCCCTGAAAAACGTAAGCCAAATGATATCGATAACCTATGGAGGCTTTTCGCATTTGCGCAAAATCAAGCCGACGAAGAGGGCGAGGTCGACACGGATAGCTTTGTTCAACTCTATGACGATGTTTCCTCACAGCTAGGGGTTGGTTGGAATCTAACGATGGGCCTGTACTGGATACGGCCCTGGAACTATCTGACCCTAGACGCCCAGTCGCAGGAATATATAACCAAAAAGCTGGGTCTGCCAATACCCAAGCATGGCGGGAAAGGCCGTTGTACTGGCAAAGATTACATTGACCTTATCCGAACGCTGGAGCAGCGGTTTAGGGAAGATGGTTATCCGGTTCATTCCTTCCCTGACCTCTCTCTGGCGGCATGGCTTTACAACCCGGACGACTTCTCTGCGCATCCCAATGCAATTGATCCTGATGATGTGAGTGACGGAGCAGGTGAAAAGTCATCCGAAGTTGTTCAGTCTTATGACATCGATACCGTAGTGAACGATGGCTGCTTTATTCAAAGAGCGGCACTCGAAAAGGTGCTCCAGCGTCTGGAGGGGAAAAAGAACATCATTCTTCAAGGGCCGCCGGGAACAGGCAAAACATGGCTGGCCAAAAGGATGGCTTACGCCTTGATGGGAGAAAAAGCCAAGCACCGTTTGTCCTCCGTCCAGTTTCACCCAAACCTTTCTTACGAAGATTTTGTTCGCGGATATCGACCAACAGGCGGAGAAAAGGGGCTTGAGCTTGTTGATGGCCCGTTTATGAACTTGGTGGAGCGTGCGAAAAACGACCCCAGCCATCGCTATGTAATGGTTATCGAAGAGGTCAACCGTGGTAATCCTGCTCAAATCTTCGGTGAACTGTTGACACTCATTGAAGCCGATAAGCGCAATCCTGATGATGCTCTGGAGCTCAGTCACCACAGGGCTGGCGCACCGCCTGTCTATGTGCCAGAAAATCTATTTATTATCGGCACCATGAACGTGGCTGATCGCTCATTGGCGTTAGTCGACATGGCTCTTCGTCGTCGCTTTGCATTTTTAGATTTGGAACCAGAACTCAATGACACTTGGAAGCAATGGGTGAGTCAGTACTTCGACGTCGATACTGGATTTTTGGAAGAAATCCGACGAAGGGTCGAGGGATTGAATTCGACGATTCGAGATGACCCCAGTTTGGGCAAGCAGTTTTTGATTGGGCACAGCTATTTCACGCCGGCAAGGAATCAAAAAGTCAGCGATCCACTTGCTTGGTTTGAGCAGGTTGTTGAGACGGAAATCACGCCGTTGCTGGAGGAGTATTGGTTCGATAATGCAGAGAAGCCTCAGCAAGAGGCGTCCAAGATGTTGGAAGGACTGTAATGCTGGCTGAGCAAACTGAGGCTTCCCAGCATGAGCGGCTTGTGGCCGGAAGTATTCCCGTGAGGAACCTCTGGTTGCTCATGTTATACGCATCAGACCTCTATCGATTTCTGGGTGAGCAGCGTGCGAAGTTTGAAGATAACCCTGAAAAGCTTGCGGACCTGATTGCCGAGGTTCTGTGCCATGAGGTCGAGGTTCGACTGACGCGAAATTTAAACGTCGGATATCGCAGACGATCGTCTGATCTAGCAAGGGTGCGGGGCCGGATTGACCACCTAAGAACTGAGGCGCATCAGTTGCTGAAAAAGGGCCGAATTCATTGTCACTTCGATGAGTTGTCCCTGGATACTCTAAGGAATCGACATGTGACTTCCGCGTTGAGCAAGCTTGTAAGCTTGGTCAACGGAACAGAAGTTAGAAGCCGTTGCTTATCATTGGTTATGCAGCTAGAACGTCTTGGGGTTCGCAATGAACGGCCTCCGCGTTACTCAGGCGCCAGTGATCGTTTCTCAAGGCATGACCAGGCGGACCAAAAGATGGTTGTGGCAGCTGACTTGGCGTTCCAAATGGCGCTACCTTCGCAGGTGGCAGGGAAGTCTTTGCTTCGGTCCCCGGATTCTGAGGTCGGTTGGTTGAGACACCTTTTTGAGAGGGCTGTTGGCGGGTTCTACAGGGTAGCGCTTGCCAACACTAAATGGAGTGTGATTCCGGGCCAACGTTTGAGTTGGCAGAGCGAGGAGGCGTCATCGGGGATTCCGATCCTTCTCCCATCCATGAAGATAGATATTGCACTGGAGCATCCCGAAAACAATTTCCGCTTGGTGATTGACACCAAGTTTAATGAAATTACTACTCCAGGATACTACCGAAAAGAGTCATTGCGTAGCGGCTATATCTACCAAATGTACGCCTATCTCCGCTCACATGCGTATTCCGGCGAACGTGAACACTCATTCCGGCTGAACGTGAACACCTTTTCTCTTAACGCATTACCCACCGAGGTTTGTACCCCGGGTGTTCACGTTCAGTCAATTTCCTGAAGTCGTTTTCTCATGGATTCTCCGTTCAGGGCCCAGCGATGGGCGTTGTGCATCAGCCGATCCAGAATGGCATCGGCCAGGGTGTTGTCACCGATGGCGGCGTACCACTGATCGGTGGGCAATTGGCTGATGATCATGGTCGACTGAGTGCCGTGCCGGTCATCCATAATTTCCATCAGGTCGTTTCGATGCGCCGGCCTAAGGACTTCCAGTCCCCAGTCGTCCAGGATCAACAGGTTTATTTTGCTCAACTGGTTCAGGGTTTTCTGGTAAGTGCCATCGGCTTTAGCTTGTGTCAGCTCCAGCATTAGCCGGGAGATTCGGTAGTACCGGGCGCTGAAGCCATTCAGACAGGCTTGATGGCCAATGGCACAGCCCAGATACGTCTTGCCGCTGCCGCAGGGGCCGGTGATCAGCAGGTTCTGTCCTCGCTCCAGCCAGTCGGTCTGGGCCAACTGCGCCACTTGGGCTTTTTTGAGGTTACGCCGGTGCTGGTAATCGATGTCCTGAACCGAAGCCCGGAGCTTGAAGCGGGCCTGACGAACCAGGCGATCCTGTTTCCGGTGCTCCCGGGTCTGGCACTCCCGATCGAGTAACAGCTCCAGCCGTTCAGTGAACGACAGCTCGTCATAGGTGTTAGGCTGGTTTTGTTGATGCTCCAGAGCGGCAGCCATGCCGCCTAGTTTCAAGTCTCTCAGTTGTGTCAGGGTCTTGATCGCGCTCATGGTGGTGTCTCCTAGTGGAAGCTCTTCGGGCCACGGATGTTCTCGTGGTGCTGGGGCAATTCTGTGTGCAGGGGCAGTTGTTCCGGCAGCTTGTCGCGGTTGCTCTGGAGAATGGCTTTGATGTGTTTCAGGCGGTTCAGGCCTTCGCGGTTGGCGATACGGCAACTGGCGTTCAGGCGTGAACCGGGGTAGGCCTTACTCAGGTTGAGCAGCCCGAGACAGACCCGGTAGGCCTGTTCCGGATGCTCCCGCTCATCCAACCGATCACTGATCCAGATCAGGGTGTCTGGCCCGATGTCACGGGCCCAGTTCTTGAGGCGCCCTGGTGTCCACTGTTGTTGTTTTCGGTGGCGTGTGGGCATGTGCCCTGCCTCGGTAGTGATACCGAACTGATGGCTGCGAGGGTGACTGGCAATCTGCCGTTGCCGGAAGTAGACCTGTACCAGACGCTCACTGGCATGGATCTCCACTCGCTCCCCCACATACTGGTGCGGTACCGAGTAATGGTGTTGGCTGAACTCAATGTGGTAATCGATGTTGACCCGGCAGCGTCGGATGTCCACGTACTCATAAGGGTGCTTCGGTAACGCCCTCAGCGCGGGTTGATCCAGCGTCTTGAAGGCTTCCTGCCGGTTGCCCGGCAGGCGTTTGAACGGTCGGCTGTTCAGGTCTTCCAGCAGCGATCGGATGCACTGATTCAGATCCGCCAGGGTGAAGAAAGTGTGGTGACGCAACCGGGCCAGTATCCAGCGCTCAACGATCTGCACGCCCACTTCCGCCTTGGATTTGTCTTTGGGCTTGTAGGGCCGCGCGGGCAGCACTGCGACCTGATAATGGGCCGCCAGTTGCTGGTAACTGGGGTTCAGATCCGGATCGTATCGACAGGCTTTGTTGACGCCGCTGCGCAGATTATCCGGCACCACCATCTCTGGAACACCGCCAAAGAACTCAAAGGTGCGCACGTGACTCAGCAACCAGTTGTGTAATTCCTGGCTCCAGGTGGCTTCTGCATAAGTGTAATTGGAGGCACCCAGCACGGCAACAAACACTTGAGCCGTGCGGATCTCGCCGGTTTGCGGGTTGATGATGGGGACGGTGGGGCCGCAGTAATCAATAAAGCATTTCTCGCCAGCTTTGTGGGTCTGGCGCATGGAGCGCTTTTGCTGCTTCAGCCAGTGGCGGTAGCGATCACAGTATTGCGAGTAGCTGTAACACCGGTTGGGATACCGGGCGGTGTACTCCTCCCACAGTAACTGCTTGGTGACGACTTTACGCTTGAGTTCCTGGTAAACCGTTGTCCAGTCAGGCACCTGATAGCGTGAAGATGAGGTGGGGTCGGAGCTGGGATAGAACATGGCCGCCAGGCGGCCATCATCCAAATCCTCTGGCAACGGCCAAGCGATCTCTAAGGCATTGGCCCGAGACAAGAGCTTCTGGATGGATCCGACACTGGTCTTGGTGCTGGCGCTGATCTGCCGGATCGAGAGCCCGGCTTCCAGCCGCAGACGAAGTACTTCTCTGATTTTGCGCATTGGCATTCTCTTAGCTGGCATGACTCTGATCCCAAAAAAAGAAACCAGAGTAGCAAGCGGTTGAATAACAATGCGTTAAGAAGGATTCTGGTTGAACGTGAACACCGATTCCGGGAAGGTGAACACCGATTCCGGAAAATTACCGAAAAGTGTTCATCTTCAGCCGGAATGACTGTTCACATTGGACCAGAATCGGTGTTCACGTTCGTCCGGAATGGGCGTTCAGGTTGGGCCGGAATATGCAAAACGCATCGGAATGGTCATCCGTATGCTTGAGGCCGCTGTATTGTTGGACCGCGACGGTGTTTACCAGGCAGGCATCAATGCCCGCAGCCTGGAGACCATCCACCAGCCAATACCAGTTGAATG
>Ga0307936_1000545_pt1 | contig 20498 bp, 14 predicted proteins | sample OrgLakmetagenom1_FD_201839 | JGI IMG/M metagenome (GOLD analysis project Ga0307936, IMG submission 201839) | Saline water microbial communities from Organic Lake, Antarctica - #1 | ecosystem: Environmental > Aquatic > Non-marine Saline and Alkaline > Saline | place: Antarctica: Organic Lake... | reverse complement strand
ACTTCTCCAGCGCGATGCGCGCCGTGACGAAGGCATGGGTATTGCCGCGGAAGGTGCCGTTATGCTCGGCCGGCTTCCAGATGTCATGCTCGGGCTTGATCAGCAGCGCCGCGAAGGGCAGCCCCATCCCGGAAAAGCTTTTCGCCATCGGGATCATATCGGGCTCGATCCCCATCTCCTCGAAGCTGAAGAACGTCCCGGTGCGGCCGCAGCCCGACTGGATATCGTCGACGATCAGCATCGCGCCGTAGTCTTTGGCGAGCTTGGCCACGCCTTGCAGGAATTCGGTCGAGGCGGCGTTCAGCCCGCCTTCGCCCTGCACCGGCTCGATGATGAACGCGGCCGGCGCATCCATCCCGCTGGACGAGTTGGCAAGCATCTGTTCGATGATTTTCAGGCTGTCCATATCCGCGCCGAACGCATGCTCGTAGGGCATGTGCGTGGTGCCGCAAAGCGGGCCGCTGCCCGCGCCCTTGCGCTTGCCGGCATTGCCGGTGCACGACAGCGCGCCCATGGTCATGCCGTGAAAGCCGTTGGTGAAGGCGACGATATTTTTCCGCCCGGTCACCTTGCGCGCCAGCTTCATGGCCGCCTCGACGGCGTTGGTGCCGGTGGGGCCGGTCATCATCACCTTGTAGTCCATGTTGCGCGGGGTCAGGATGATATCCTCGAACGCACGCAGAAAGGCGGCTTTTGCGCCGGTATGCATGTCGAGGCCATGGGTGATCCCGTCGGCCGTGATATGCTCGATCAGCGCGTCCTTCATGTCGGGGTCGTTATGCCCGTAATTCAGGGTCGAGCACCCGGCGAGAAAGTCGATATAGGTCTTGCCATCCGCATCGGTAAGCTCCGACCCCTGCGCCTTGACGAAGGAGACGGGGAAACTGCGGCAATAGCTGCGCGCCTCGGACTCGCGACGCGTGTATACGGAGAGGTCGGCTGACATGTCGGTCGGCATGACGATTTCCTTTATCTGGTGGTGGTGGTGCGAGCGGCGGGCAGTGGCCTGACGGGGTCAGGCCTCCTGCTTTTCGGGCTCGTCCTTTGCAGTCTCTTCCATGGCGATCGTCACCATGTGTTCGGTGTCGTGCATTTCGTTGAAATGCTCGGACTTGGAATAATACGGCTCGCTGGACAGCTCGGCATCGGCGGCGTCGCTGAACTTGCGGAACAGCGCCCAGCTTGCGTCATTGTCCTTGGTGATCGTCGTCTGCAGGCTCTTGACGTCGCTGCACACGTCACGCTCCAGCAAGCCGGTCAGCATCATCGTGCCAAGCCCGGTGCCGCGCGCCGTCTCGGAGACGGCCACCTGCCAGACGAACAGCGTCGACGAGTCGTCGGGCAGGACATAGCCCGAGATCCATCCCACGATCTCGCCGTTCATCTCGCCGACGACACAGGTGTCGCTGAAATGATCGCACTGGATCAGATTGCAGTACATCGAATTTTCGTCAAGCGGCTTGCACGCCTGTATCAGCTCCCAGATCGCCGGGCCGTCTTCCGCGCAGGGCTTGCGCAGAGTCGGCATGGCCTTGTGGAACATTTGCATTGCGTGTTGCATGGGTCCTACCCTTTTGATTTGCTTCGTCACCCTAAATAGGACGGCTGAGTTTCGAAATCAACGATAATATGTCGGATGACACAAAAAACGTGTATAGCGCGGTCCGGGTCATATTGTCGTTGACAATCCTCCATAAAATTAGTTAGTCAAAGGACCGTGTTTGACCCGGAGGATTCAATGTGCAATTGAGTGACAGCTTTGCGACCCTCAGACCGTTGAGCGAAAAGGCCGGCATGGACCGCACCGATCAGAGCCTCATCGCACTCCGGCGCATCTTGCGCGCCACCGAAATCCATGGCCGCAAACTCGCGAAGGCGGCGGGGCTGACATCCGTGCAGTTTCGGGTCCTGCAGATCGTGGCGGAGCGCGGCAATTGCACCGCGACCGAGATCGCGCAGAAGATGCGCGTGTCTCAAGCGACGGTCACGTCACTGGTGGACAAGCTGGTCAGACATGATGTCGTCACGCGCGAGAAATCGCAGGCCGACCGGCGCCAGATCAATATCATCATCACCAAGAACGGGCGCGACATCGTCAGCCATGCCCCCGACACGCTGCAGCAACGCTACGTCCGCAAATTCGAGGCGCTCGCGGACTGGGAACAGGCGCAGCTCGTCGCGTCGCTGGAACGCGTGGCGGCGATGCTGGACGCCGCCGATATCGATGCGTCACCCGTGCTCGATACCGGCGATCTGCGCAGCGGGTCCTGACCGGGCGCAGCCTTGCATTCTGACGGGACGCCCGCCGGCCCCCGGCCAGCGGGCATGTTGCACCGTGATCAGTAGCGATACTGATCGGGTTTGAAGGGGCCTTCGGGTTTGACGCCGATATAGGCGGCCTGGTCGGGGGCTAGCTTGGTGAGGCGGACGCCGATGCGCTCCAGATGCAGGCGGGCGACCTTTTCATCGAGATGCTTTGGCAGCACGTAAACCTTGTTCTCGTACTGCTCGCCCTTCGACCACAACTCCATCTGCGCCAGCACCTGGTTGGTGAAGGACGCGCTCATCACGAAGCTGGGATGCCCCGTCGCGTTGCCGAGGTTCAGCAGGCGGCCCTCGGACAGCAGGATCATGCGGTTGCCATTGGGCAGCTCGATCATGTCCACCTGGTCCTTGATGTTGGTCCATTTGTGGTTCTTGAGGCTGGCGACCTGGATCTCGTTGTCGAAATGCCCGATATTGCCGACGATCGCCATGTCCTTCATCTCGCGCATGTGCTCGATGCGGATGACGTCCTTGTTGCCCGTCGTGGTGATGAAGATGTCGGCGGTGCCGACCACATCCTCGAGCCGCACGACCTCGAACCCGTCCATCGCCGCCTGCAGCGCGCAGATCGGGTCCACTTCCGTCACCTTGACGCGCGCGCCGGCCCCGGCGAGGCTTGCCGCCGAGCCCTTGCCGACATCGCCGTAGCCCATCACCACGGCGACCTTGCCGGCCATCATCGTGTCGGTGGCGCGGCGGATGCCGTCGACAAGGCTTTCCTTGCAGCCATACTTGTTGTCGAATTTCGACTTGGTGACACTGTCATTGACGTTGATCGCCGGGAACGGCAATTCGCCCTTTTCCACCATCTGATAGAGCCGGTGCACGCCGGTCGTGGTCTCTTCCGAGACGCCCTTGAGCATGTCGCGCTGCTTGGCGAACCAGCCGGGGGTCTCATCGATGCGCTTGCGGATCTGCGCGAACAGCGCCTCTTCCTCCTCGGATGTGGGCACCGCGATCAGATCGTCCTCGCCCGCCTCGACGCGCGCGCCGATCAGGATGTACATCGTGGCATCGCCGCCATCGTCGAGGATCAGGTTCGCGCCGCCCTCGGGGAAGTGGAAGATGCGGTCGCAATAGTCCCAGTAATCAACCAGCGTCTCGCCCTTGACCGCAAAGACCGGCGTGCCGCCCTCAGCGACGACGGCGGCGGCATGGTCCTGCGTCGAGAAGATGTTGCACGAGGCCCAGCGGACATCCGCGCCGAGCGCCGTCAGCGTCTCGATCAGCACGGCGGTCTGGATGGTCATGTGCAGGCTGCCCGCGATCCGCGCGCCCTTCAGCGGTTGCGCCGCGCCATATTCTTCGCGCAACGCCATCAGCCCCGGCATCTCCGTCTCCGCGATGTCGATCTCCTTGCGCCCGTAAGCGGCAAGCGCGATGTCCTTGATGATGTAATCGTCGGTGTTGATCTTTTCCGATTTGTTCATGTCGTTCGTCCTTTGATTATTTCGATCGTGTCGCGTGTCATTCGGCGGCTTTTGTGACACCGAACACACCGGCAAGCTCCTGCGCGAGGTCGGTCTTTTCCCAGGAAAAGCCGCCATCCTCGGTCGGGGTGCGGCCGAAATGGCCGTAGGCCGAGGTGCGCGCATAGATCGGGCGCAGCAGGTCGAGATGTTCGCGGATACCGCGCGGGGTCAGCCGGACCATCTCGCGCAGCGTCGCCGCAAGCTTGTCCTCGTCCACGCGTCCGGTGCCAAGCGTGTCCACATAGACCGCGACCGGTTCCGGCACGCCGATCGCATAGGCGAGCTGGATCTGGCACTTGCTGGCCAGACCGGCGGCCACGACGTTCTTGGCCAGATACCGTGCGGCATAGGCCGCCGAGCGGTCCACCTTGGTGGGATCCTTGCCGGAAAACGCGCCGCCGCCATGCGGAGCCGCCCCGCCATAGGTGTCGACGATGATCTTGCGTCCGGTGAGACCCGCATCCCCATCGGGACCGCCGATGATGAACTGACCGGTGGGGTTCACGATCAGCCGGTCGTCGGGCAGCGTCCAGTCGTCGGGGAAGGCCTGCTTGATATAGGGTTTGACCAGATCGCGGATCTCGTCCTGGGTCACGCCCTCCTTGTGCTGGGTCGAGACGACGACGGTATCGACGCCGACCGGCACGCCGTTGCGGTATTTCAGCGTGACCTGGCTTTTCGCATCCGGGCCAAACGCGGGCTGCACGCCGGATTTGCGATCCTCGGCCATGTGGCGCAGGATCCGGTGCGAGAACTGGATCGGCGCGGGCATCAATTCGTCGGTCTCGTTGCAGGCATAGCCGAACATGATCCCCTGATCGCCTGCGCCTTCCTCACCCTTGTCGCCTTCATCCACGCCCATGGCGATGTCCGCCGATTGCTCGTGCAGCAGGTTCTCGACCGCGCAGGTCTTCCAGGAAAACCCCTTCTGTTCATAGCCGATATCGCGGATCGCCTCGCGGGCGAGTTCCTCGACATGCTGGCGCACGCTGGACGGGCCGCGCACCTCGCCGGCGATGACCACGCGGTCGGTGGTCGCAAGCGTCTCGCAAGCGACGCGGGCCATCGGGTCGGCGGTCAGATATGCGTCCAGAACAGCATCCGAAATCCGGTCACAGACCTTGTCGGGGTGGCCCTCGGATACTGATTCACTGGTGAACAGCCATGTCTTGTCGGTCATCTCGTTCCTCTCCTTTTCGAGTTCTTGTCACATTGCGCCTGCCGCTCTGGTCAGGCGATTTCGGGATCAGGCCGCATCCTCGCGCTCTGCGCGGTTCGGCGTGTAGCCAAGGCTGGGTGCCAGCCATTTCTCCATGTCGGCCAGATCCATGTCCTTGCGTCGCGCATAATCAGTCACCTGATCGGGGCCAAGCCGGCCGATGCCGAAATACTGCGCGTCGGGATGCGCGAAATACAGGCCCGACACGGCCGCGGCGGGCCACATCGCGCAGGATTCGGTCAGCTTCAGGCCGGTATGCTCGGTCGCCTGCAAAAGATCGAAGATCTTGGGCTTTTCGGTATGATCGGGACAGGCCGGATAGCCCGGCGCGGGGCGGATGCCGCGATATTTCTCGGCAATCAGATCGTTATTTTCAAGCCGTTCATCCGCCGCATAGCCCCAGAGCGAACGGCGCACGCGGGCATGCAGCGCCTCGGCGAAGGCCTCTGCGATGCGGTCGCCAAGCGACTGCACCATGATCGAGTCGTAATCCTGCCCGTCGGCCTTGTAGCGATCGGCGATGTCATGCACCTCGGGCCCCGTCGTCACGGCAAAGCCGCCCACCCAGTCGGGCGTGCCCTTCGGCGCGATGAAATCAGCCAGACACATATGCGGCTTGTTGCCGGATTTCTTGCCCTGCTGGCGCAATTGCGGCATGCGCGCGGCGATCTCGTGGCGGTCCTCGTCGGTCCAGACGAGGATATCGTCACCGTCGGCATTGGCGGGCCACAGCCCGATGACACCGCGCGGGGTGAACCACCCCTCGGTCTCGATCCGGTCCAGCATCTTTTGCGCGTTGTCGTAAAGCTCGCGCGCCGTCGGCCCCATCTCGGGATGATCGAGGATATCGGGAAACCGCCCGCGCATCTGCCATGTGTCGAAGAACGGACCCCAGTCGATATAGTCGCGCAGAGTCTTGACCGGCATGTCGTCGATCACCGTGAGACCCGGCGATTGCGGGGCGGGCGGGCGATACTCGGACCAGCCGCCATCGAAGGCATTCGCGCGCGCGGTCTCGATCGGTGTCGTCGCGCGGTCGCCGGTCTTCGCGGCCCCCTCGCGCATCTTGACCTGCCCGTCCAGCACCTCGGCCAGATACCCCGGCCGTGCGGTTTTCGACAGCAGTTTAGACACCACGCCCACGGCCTTGGAGGCGTCATCGACATGGATCACGCCGTGCTCGTATTCGGGCGCGATCTTCAGCGCGGTATGCTTTTTCGAGGTCGTCGCCCCACCGATCAGCAGCGGCAGATCGAGGTTCTGCCGCTTCATCTCGGCGGCCACGTCGACCATCCGGTCGAGCGACGGCGTGATCAGACCCGACAGCCCGATGATATCGGCCTTTTCTTCCTTGGCGCGGGCGATGATGTCTTCGGTGGGCACCATCACGCCCATGTCCACGACGTCATAATTGTTGCATTGCAGCACGACGCCGACGATGTTCTTCCCGATATCGTGCACGTCGCCCTTCACCGTGGCCATCAGCACCTTGCCCTTGGCCGAGGTGTCGCCCTGACGCTTCTTTTCCTCTTCCATGTAAGGCAGAAGATGCGCCACGGCGGTCTTCATCACGCGCGCCGATTTCACCACCTGCGGCAGGAACATCTTGCCCGCGCCGAAAAGATCGCCGACCACGTTCATGCCGTCCATCAACGGCCCCTCGATCACGTCGAGCGGCTTGTCGGCACGCTGGCGGCATTCCTCGGTATCGTTGACCACGTGATCGGTGATGCCATGCACCAGCGCGTGCTCGAGGCGTTTCTCGACCGCCTGTTCGCGCCATGCGGGGTCTTCCTTCTTGGTGGCCTCGCCCGAGCCGCGATACTTGTCGGCGATGTCCAGCAGGCGCTCGGTCGCGTCGTCGCGGCGGTTGAACAGCACGTCCTCGACGCAATCCCTCAGCTCCTCGGGGATATCGTCATAGACGGTGATCTGACCGGCATTGACGATGCCCATATCCATCCCCAGCGGGATCGCATGGTAGAGAAACGCCGAGTGCATCGCCTCGCGCACCGGGTTGTTGCCGCGAAACGAAAACGACACGTTCGACAGCCCGCCCGAGATATGGGTGTCGGGCATGTCGGCCTTGATCAGCTTGATCGCGTCGAAGAACGCGTTGGCGTAATCGTTATGTTCCTCGATGCCGGTGGCGACCGCGAAGATGTTGGGATCGAAGATGATGTCCCACGGCTCGAACCCGGCCTTTTGCGTCAGCAGATCATAGGAGCGGCGGCAGATCTCGAATTTGTGCTGCGCGGTTTCGGCCTGTCCGCCCTCGTCGAAGGCCATGACCACGACCGCCGCCCCGTAGCGGCGCACCGTGCGCGCCTGTTCGAGAAACGCCTCCTCGCCCTCTTTCAGCGAGATCGAGTTGACCACCGACCTGCCTTGGATGCATTTCAGCCCGGCCTCGATCACCTCGAACTTGGAACTGTCGACCATCACCGGCACGCGGGAAATGTCAGGCTCCGACGCGATGAGGTTCAGGAAGGTGATCATCGCCTGTTCGGAATCGAGCAGGCCTTCGTCCATGTTCACGTCGATGATCTGCGCGCCGTTCTCGACCTGATTGCGCGCCACGTCGAGCGCCGCGTCGTAATCGCCGTCCATGATCAGCTTCTTGAAGCGGGCCGATCCGGTGACATTCGTGCGTTCGCCGATATTGATGAAACTTGATGCGCCCGTGCTCATGCTGCGTCCTCCTCGGTCGCCACGCCTTGCGCCTCGAACATTTCCAGACCGCTCAGCCGCATGCGGCGCACGGATTTCGGAATGGCGCGCGGGGTCTTGCCCTCGACCGCCTCGGCGATGGCGCGGATGTGATCCGGCGTGGTGCCGCAGCAGCCGCCGACGATGTTCACCAGACCCTTTTCGGCCCATTCGCCGAGATGGCTGGCGGTTTCTTCGGGTGTCTCGTCATAGCCGCCCATCTCGTTTGGCAGGCCGGCATTGGGGTAGGCGCTGACTCGGGTGTCGGCCACTTCCGACAGGGTGCGCACGTGCTGGCGCATCTCGCCCGCGCCAAGCGCGCAGTTGAGCCCGACCGAGAACGGGCGCGCATGGCTCATCGAGACCCAGAACGCCTCGGGCGTCTGGCCGGTAAGCGTGCGCCCCGAGCGGTCGGTGATGGTGCCCGATATCATCAGTGGCGGCACCGTCAGCCCCTCATCGGCAAGGCTGTCGATCGCGAAAAGCGCGGCCTTGGCGTTGAGCGTGTCGAAGATCGTCTCGACGAGGATCAGATCGCAGCCCGACTCGATCAGGGCACGGGCCGCATCGCCATAAGCCTTGGCCAGATCGTCGAACGTCACGGCGCGAAAGCCTGGGTCGTTGACATCCGGGCTGATCGACGCGGTGCGGTTGGTCGGCCCGATCCCGCCGGCGACCCAGCGGGGCCGCTCGGGTGTCGAGGCCGCGTCGGCGGCCTCCCGCGCAAGGCGTACGCTTTCCGCGTTCAACTCGTACACAAGATCCTCCATGCCGTAATCGGCCTGGCTGATCGCGTTGGCCCCGAAGGTATTGGTGCACAGGATATCCGCCCCGGCCTCGAGGAAATCGCCATGAATGCGACGGATCATGTCGGGCTGCGTCAGGCTCAGCAATTCGTTGTTGCCGCCCACATCATGCGGGTGATCCACGAACCGCTCGCCGCGATATGTGGCCTCGTCGGGTTTTTCGTTCTGGATCATCGTGCCCATGGCCCCGTCGAGCACAAGAATGCGCCGTTCGGCGTGGTCTCTGATATCGGATGTCATCGTTGTTCTGGTCCTCTCGTCGGGCCGATCAGGCGGCACGGGCTTTCGCGTGTCCAACCGGAATACCAAGCGCCCGGCACACTGCAAGCGACAGATCGGGCTTGTTCAAGGTATAGAAGTGAAATGCATCAATTCCAGCGTCAATCATGCGCTGACATTGCTGCGCTGCAAGATATGTGGACACCATTGCGTGCATGTCGGGCGCATCGTCGAGGCCAGCGAACATCTCTTCCATCCAGTCCGGGATCGACGCACCGCAGCCTTGGGAAAACCGCTTGATGGTGGTGAAATTGGCCACCGGCATGATGCCGGGCACGATCGGCGCGGTGACGCCCGCCGCCCGCGCCCGGTCGAGGAAACGCAGAACGGTGTCGGTCTCGAAGGCATATTGAGTGATGGCAGAGGTCGCCCCGGCATCGAGCTTGCGCTTGAGGTGATCGAGATCGCTTTGCGCACTGGCCGCCTCGGGATGCACTTCGGGATAGGCGGCAACCGCAATGTCGAAATCCGCGACGCGGCGCAGGCCCGCCACCAGTTCGGCGGCGTCGTGATAGCCATCCTCGGCCAGCGTCTCGCCCTCCGGCAGATCCCCGCGCAGGGCGACGATACGACGAATGCCGTTGTTCCACAGCTCTTGCGCCTGCGCGTCGATCTCGGCCCGCGAGGCCCCGACGCAGGTCAGATGATGCGCCACCGGCAGCCCGGTGCTTTGCCGCACAGTCCGGACCACCTCGGCGGTGCGCGCCCGGGTGCTGCCCCCGGCCCCATAGGTGACCGAGAAATATTCAGGCCCGACCTCGGCGAGGCGGCCCGCGGCGCGGTTCAGGTTGGCCAGCCCCGCGTCCGTCTTGGGCGGGAACAACTCGAACGATACGTCGATCTGGTGATCGGGAATTGGCCCGGTCATCGATAACACTCCATTTCTTGAAAATCCGCGATCGCCGGGCGCGGCCCTGATGGGCCCGCCCGGCGGTGCCGGTTCAGGCGGGCTTGCGGAACGTCTGGATGCCCCAGGCGAAATGCCCGGCATCGGCGGCCTTGACCCAGTTCTCCAGCCCGACCGCCATCTTGTCGAGATATTCGGCAGAGCTGCCATTCTCGCGCAGGCTGTTGTAATTGGACAGCAATTCCTCGCGGACGCGGGCATAGTGGTTGCGCAGCTGCCCGGTCATGTCGTCCTGCTCGACGATCTCGAACCCGAGCGCCTCGGCCACTTCGCGGTAGAACCGCATCGACCCGAGGCTGTTGAGTTGCAGCCGGTCATAGACGGGTTGCAGCACATCCGGCGGCACGTCATCGGCCTGCATCGGATCGGTAAAGATCAGATGCCCGCCGGGTTTGAGCACGCGGAACGCCTCGGCGATCACCTTGTCGCGCTGATCGGAATGCAGAAAGCTGTCCTGGCTCCAGACGACATCGAAGGTTTCGGCATCTTCCGGCACATCCTCGAACACGCCGTGCCGGACGTTGATCTTTTTGCCCAGCTTGGCCGCGCGGATCTTGCCGAGATTGTATTCGTTCTGCGTCTCGGAAATGTTCAGGCACACCGCGTCGCAGCCGGTGTCACGCACCAGCGTGCGCATCGCGCCGCCATAGCCGGCGCCCATGTCCAGAACGCGGCTGCCCTCGGACAGCTTCGGCAGACGCTTGACCATGTCCGCGATGGTCAGATCGCTCGCGGTGCGGATATCGTCGGTCGTGTCGTAAAGACCGATATGCAGGTCCTCGCCGCCCCAGATCGTCGAGTAGAACGTGTCGGCGTCGTCGCTGTCATAGTAGTCTTCGGTGATGTCGCGGATGTCGGCCTTGCCGTCTTCCTTGACGCCGCCCCAACGCACCAGATGAAGCGCCGATTTTTCCGCCACGTGGATGAAGAAATCGGGATCTTCCTCGGCATAGGCGTCCTGAAAATCGCCATAGGTGCGCACCCGCTGGAATCCCGCCTCGTTCAGCAGTCGGCGGACATAATTCTTGCGGATCGGGCACATGTTGAGCGTGTACTGAGCGCCATCCGGAAAGCTGTAGACCATGCGGCACAGGCCCTCGTCGACATGACTCGGCTCGGCGGTCACCTGGTCACCGCAATAGTAATATTTGTGCTTGGTGGAGAAGCCCTGATCGAGCATCGCGTCATAGTTGCGCTGATCGAGGATCAGGATGCCATCATGCTTGAGCGCGGCATAGAATTCGGCGAGCGCGCGGCGACGATCGTTTTCCTCATGCAGATGCGTGAAGGAATTGCCGAGACAGATGATCGCGTCGTATTTGCCGTGAAGGTCACGGTTCAGCCAGCGCCAGTCGGCATGCGCGGTCTTCAGGATCAGACCCCGCTCCTGACCGTTCTGGAACGCCTTGGCCACCATGTTGGCTGACCCATCGGCGGCGGTGACATCGAACCCCGCTTCGGTCAGGCGCACGGAATGAAAGCCGGTGCCGCAGGCCACGTCGAGGATCCGCTCCTTGCCGCGAGCGCGCAGGATGTCGATGAAGAACTGCCCCTCGCTCTCGGCGCGGGCGCGCCAGTCGATCAACTCGTCCCACTTGTCGACGAAGGTTTTGACATATTCCTTGCGGTAGTGATCGGTTTCCCGATCGGTCGTCGGATCGTCCCCGTAAACCTGTTCGGTACGTGCAAGCTCTGCACTGCTGGCGTGTAGATCTGTCATGCGTCTCGTCGCTCCTTTACATAATCAATTCGGCAGCGTGCCTGCAGAGGGATCGCCGCATTACCCAACGGCCAAACCTATCCAGCACGGATAATGCCCGACCGAGTGTCGAATTGTCTTTATCTTGGCCCGTCTGTTCAGGCGGCCTTGGGACGCGGCCGGATTATGTCCGGTTCGTTCTTGTGGCAGCGGACTTTTAGTTTGTGTTCCTAAGCGAAGTCCACCGCCAACGTCCTTGTGGCCGCGACAATACATAGCTTATACGACAATTCAAGTTCTACATGCGACATTTTTGTGGACATGTCGCAAGCACGATGATTTGCAAAGCAAACAATCAGTTGGGGGTGGTTGTGCTGCCGTTTCACGCAGTTTGAAAACAAATCGGAGGGATGGACACGCCGCCGCGCACCCGCCCCGGCGACGCGATATCCTTGTCGGAACCGGCCGGCGGCCTAGTACCAGACGAGGGGTTAGGGTCGGGATTCGGGCCAGAATTTGGGCCGGTCCAGCGATCAGATCGGGTCCCGCGTGACAGGCCGTGTCACGATGTGGCGCGCTCGACCCCTTCGGTGATCGCGGCGCGCAGCTTGCGTTCCAGCGCGGCGCGCTTTGCCTCGGAGTGGAACTTGAGGCCGAACATGTCCTTGACGTAGAATGTATCGACCACCTTTTCGCCGAATGTGGCGATCACCGCGGACGCGATATACACGTGGGACGCGGCCAGCGTACGCGTCAGATCGTAAAGCAGGCCGGGTCGGTCGCGCGTGTCGACCTCGATGATCGTGTAGACCTCCGACCCGTCATTGTCGAAGGTGATATGCGTGGGCACGCGAAACGCGCGCTCGCGTTTCTTCAGCTTGTCGCGCGACTTGATGGCCTCGCGCGGGACCACCTCGCCCTGCAGCGTCTTGTGGATCATCCGGCGCAGACGCGGCAGGCGATCGCTCTCGAACGGGTGGCCGTCATTGTCCTGAATCCAGAAGACGGCGGTCGCGAACCCGTCCTTGGTGGTATAGGTGCGCGCATCGACGACATTCGCCCCCACCAGCGCCAGCGCCCCGGCAAGACGCGAGAATATGCCCGGATGGTCGGCCAGCGCGAAGCAGGCGCGGGTGGCGTCGCGATCCTCGTCGATCGCAAGATCGATGCCGATCTCGTCGGCGTTCAGCGACGACAGCAACCGCGCGAAGATCACATGCGCGGTGACATGCAACCCCTGCCAGTAGGGCGGATAGTGACGGTTGGTCTCCTGCTTCAGGTCGCGCGGATCCCAGTCCGACAGCGCCTCGCGCAGGTTGCGCTTGGCATCGGCGCCGCGCTGTTCGCGGGTGAATTCCTCGAACCCGTCTTCCAGCACACGCCGCGTTTGCCGGTAAAGCGCGCGAAACAGCGACGCCTTCCAGTTGTTCCACGTGCCCGGACCGACGCCGCGAATGTCGCACACCGTCAGCAGCAACAGCAGATCCAGCCGCTCGCGCGTCTTCACCGCCTTGGCAAAGTCGCGTACCGTGCGCGGGTCGGCGATGTCGCGTTTCTGCGCCATGTCCGACATCAGAAGGTGATAGCGCACAAGCCATTCGGCGGCGTCCACCTCGCGCGGCTTGAGACCGAGCCGACCGGCCACCCGGCGGGTGAGGCGCGCCCCGAGGATCGAGTGATCCTCGTCGCGGCCCTTGCCGATATCGTGCATCAGCAGCGCCACGTAAAGAACGCGGCGATTGACCCCCTCCTTCAGGATCGAGGACGAGACCGGCAGTTCCTCGATCAGTTCGCGCCGCTCGATCTGGGCCAGATGCGAGATGCACTGGATGATGTGCTCATCCACGGTATAATGATGATACATGTTGAATTGCATCATCGCGACGACAGGCTGAAATTCCGGCAGGAAGGCCCGCAGCACGCCAAGCTCGTTCATCCGCCGCAGCGCGCGCTCGGGGTTGCCGTGTTTCAGCAGCAGATCGAGAAACAGCCGCGCGGCGCGCGGATCGTTCCGCATGCGTCCGTCGATCAGGTGCAGGTTGGCGGTGACCAGCAGCATCGCGTCGGGATGGATCAGAAGACCGGTGCGCAACGCCTCCTCGAAAAGCCGCAAGAGGTTCAGCGGGTCGGCAAGGAACGCCGCCTCGTCACCGACGGCAAGGCGACCGTTGACCTTGGCATAGCCGGGCCTGAGCTTCTTGCGCCGCGTCAGAAGCCGCTGCAGCAGCGGTTCCGACTTGAGATTCGAGGCTTCGAGCTTGGTCAGGAACATCCGGGTGAGATCGCCGACGGCGGTGGCGTGGCGGAAATAATCCTGCATGAAGATCTCGACCCCGCGCCGCGCCGAGGTATCCTTGTAGCCCATGCGGTCGGCCACTTCGACCTGCATGTCGAAGGTCAGCTGCTCATTCGGCCGCCCGGCGATCAGGTGCAGGTGACAGCGCACCGCCCACAGGAACGTCTCGGCGCGCAGGAAGGTGCTGAACTCGTCCCGGCTGAACACCCCGAGCGCCATCAGCTCGCTGACATCCTTGACCCGGTGCTGGTATTTCGCGATCCAGAACAGCGATTGCAGATCCCGCAACCCGCCCTTGCCCTCCTTGACGTTGGGCTCGACCATGTAGCGCTCGCCCAGCTTTTCGTGGCGCGCGTCGCGTTCCGCCAGCTTGGCCTCGATGAAGGCACGCTCGCTGCCCTTGAACAGCTCGTCCTGCAGGCGTTGGTTGAGATCTTCGGCAAGGCTTTCCTCGCCGGCCAGAAAGCGGTTTTCCAGAAGCGTGGTCCGGATCGTGAAATCCTCGCCCCCGAGACGCAGGCAATCGCGGATCGTGCGGCTGGCATGACCCACCTTGAGACGCAGGTCCCACAGGATGTAGAGCATGCTTTCGATCACGCTCTCGGCCCAGGGGGTGATCTTGTAGGGCGTCAGGAACAGCAGATCGACATCCGATTGCGGGGCCATTTCGCCGCGCCCGTAGCCACCGACGGCAAACACCGCGAGACGCTCGGACTCGGTGGGATTGTGCAGCGGGTGCAGGACACGCGTCGCAAGGTCGAGCGCCGTCAGAATCAGGCAATCGGTCAGCCAGCAATAGGCGCGGGTGACCGGGCGCGCATCGAATGGGCGGGCGGCGAACGCCTCGGCGATGGCCGCGCGACCGTGCTTCATCCGGCGCGACAGGATCGACACGGCCGCGGCGCGCAAGCCCGTCCGGTCCGACCCCGCCGCGCCGACGGCCTCGGCGAGTTCGGCCTCGGTCGCGGACAGGTCGAATATTTCACTGGCCGGACGAATCAGATCGTCCGGGCAGGTCATGGACCGGCTCATGTCAGGGTCTGCTGGCCGATATCAAAACCCGGCCCCGCCAAAGCTCTGCGGGGCGGGCGACAGGATCGTGACCCGCTCGTCGGTGATGGTGGCAACGGCAAGGCCGCGCTCGTTGGTGCCGTCCGGGCGCAGGCGGAAGACGCCGTTCACCCCCTTGAAGCCTGCCGATTGCGTGAGAGCGCCCCGCCCGAGCCCCTGACCCGATTGCAAGAGCGCACCGACCGCGGCGATCCCGTCATAGGCGAGCCCGGCAAGCGGGTGGGGCGCGCTGCCATGCGCGCTGCGGAACCGGCTCTGGAAGCGCTCCGAGCGATTCGGATCGGGCAACGCGAACCAGCCGCCCTGCACGCCCGACAGTTGCAGCGTTTGCGGCGGCGTGTCCCAGCGGGCAAGCCCGATATATTGCAGCCGGTCCGGCCCGAGGCCGTTTTCCGGCAGCATCTGCGCAAACAGCGGCAGCGCCCCGGCGGCGTTCGAGGTCAGGAAGATCGCATCGGCGGATCGGGTCTCGACCATCTCGCGGATCGTGGGGACGGCGTCCAGAACGCCCTCCTGCGAGAACTCGTAGGCGACGCTGCCGGCCAGCGTCGCACCGTTGTTGCGCAGCGCCTGGTCGATCGCCGTGCGCCCCAGACGACCGGAGAGATTGTCAGAATAGACCGCGACGATGCGCGACGTGCCCTGGCCCACGGCATAGCCCGCAAGCCGGTTCGCGGTGTTCTGGAAGGTCTGACCCAGAACGAAGAGATTGCCCCCCGCGATGGTCGGGTTGTTGGAAAAGGTCAGCACGTTGATGTCCCGCGGCGCCATGGCGACGGCGACGGCATTGGCCGATTCGGCATGCAGCGGCCCGATGATGATGCGCGCGCCCTCGTTGGCGGCATTGATGGCGGCCTCTTGCGCCTGTGACGCCTGCCCCGCGGTGCCATAGACCCGCAGGTCGATATCGACGCCCGACAGATCCGCCACCGCCATGCGCGCGGCGTTCTCGAGATCGCGGGCAAGCTGTTGTTCCTGCGCATTGGACGTGCCATGGGGCACCAGAAGCGCAACCGCAACCGCGTCGCGCGTGGCCGGCGCGCCACCTCCGGTCTGGGCCATGGGGATCGGCTCGCAGGCGGCAAGCCAGATCATCGCGAGACCCGCGATGATCTGGCCGAACGGCTTGCGGATCGGGTGTGGAATGGCAAACATGAGAACGACAACTCCTATATTGCGCTGCACCGCTGTCTGGCCCTTGCCCGACCGTGGTAGCATCGAAACCTTGCACGATCATAAACGTCATAAAGGGCGGGTCCAGTGGTGAATCCCGAAACGCAGAAACTGGCCGCCGGACTGTACCTGATCGCCACGCCGATCGGGGCGGCGCGCGACATCACGCTGCGCGCGCTCGATATCCTGGCGGCGGCGGATGTGCTCGTGGCCGAGGACACGCGCAGCCTGCGGCGGCTGATGGATATTCACGCGATACGCGTCGGCGAAAGGCCGCTCTGGCCCTATCACGACCACAATGGCGCCCGCATGCGGCCAAGGATCATGAACGCGCTGGCCGAAGGCAAATCGGTGGTCTACGCCTCCGAGGCCGGCACGCCGATGGTGGCCGACCCGGGCTTCGATCTGGGGCGCGCGGCGGTGAGTGGCGGGCATCCGCTGATCTCCGCGCCGGGGCCGTCTGCGGCGATCACCGCGCTGACGCTTTCGGGCCTGCCCACCGATCGGTTCCTCTTTGGCGGGTTTCTGCCCAGCACGTCGGCCAAGCGCAAGACCGCGCTGACAGATCTCGCCGAGGTGCCCGCGACGCTGGTCCTTTACGAATCACCCAAGCGGATCGAGGCGATGCTGCGCGACGCGGCAGGCGTTCTGGGGCCGGATCGCCCGGCCGCCTTGTGCCGTGAGCTGACCAAGAAATTCGAGGAGGTGCGGCGCGGCACGCTGGCCGAACTGGCCGAAAGCTGTGCGCTCGATGCCCCGCGGGGAGAGATCGTTGTCGTGCTGGGGCGCGGGGATTCCGCAAATGTTAAGGAAATTGATCTAGACGGGTCGTTGATCGAGGCGTTGAAAGACCTCTCGGTACGGGATGCCGCGGATCAGGTCGCGGCACGATTGAGGCTACCGCGGCGCCGGGTCTATCAGCGGGCCCTTCAACTGGCGACAAGGGACGAAGGCGAATGACACAAACCAGTTTCGATTTCGAGGCAACTCGGGAGCATCGCGTGATGGCGTCGACATCTGTCGCACCGCGTCGCGAGCGGGGGCAGCGGGCGCATCTGTCGGGGCTGGCTGCGGAAGACATCGCGCTGCGCGGCTATGCGGCGCGCGGCGCACAGGTGCTGACACATCGCTGGCGCGGCACCGGCGGCGAGATCGATCTCGTTCTTTGGGACGCGGGAACCTACGTGTTCTGCGAGGTCAAGAAGGCCGCGACATTCGATCTGGCGCTGGAGCGCGTCCGGCCGGCACAGGTTCAGCGCATTTTCAACGCGGCCTCGGAATATCTCGGGCAGACGCCCGAGGGGCAGCTTGCGCCGGTGCGATTCGATCTGGCGCTGGTCGACGCGACCGGCGATTTGCGCATCGTGGAAAACCCGTTCGGTGATTTCTGAATTGCACCTCGCCGGTTCATGCCGCATGTAAATGACGGCAAGCAACAGAGGCCGCGCATGAAAATCGCCTTTCAGATGGACCCGATCGGGCCGATCGACATCAATGCCGACAGCACCTTTCGCCTCGCCGAAGAGGCGCAGGCGCGCGGGTATGATCTGTTCTATTACCTTCCCGAACGGTTGGCCTATGACGAGGGGCGCGTGACCGCCCGCGGTTGGCCCTTGCAGGTGCAACGCGTCGCGGGACAGCACTTCACGCTTGGCGAGGAGCAGACCGTCGATCTGTCGGAGTTCGATGTGGTCTGGCTCCGGCAGGACCCGCCTTTTGACATGTTCTACATCACCACCACGCATCTGCTGGAGCGGCTGGGACCGGGAACGCTGGTGGTGAACGACCCGTTCTGGGTGCGCAATTATCCCGAGAAGCTTCTGATTTTCGACTTTCCCGATCTCATGCCGCCCACGACCATCGCGCGCGATATCGAGACACTGCGCGCGTTTCGTGCGCGGCACGGCGACATCATCCTAAAACCCCTTTACGGAAATGGCGGGGCCGGGGTGTTTCATCTGCCGCAATCCGATCGCAATCTCGCCAGCCTGCACGAGATGTTCACCGGGCTCAGCCGCGAGCCGCTGATCGTGCAGAAATACCTGTCTGCCGTGAGCAAGGGCGACAAGCGGGTGATCCTTGTGGATGGCGCGCCCGTCGGGGCCATCAACAGGGTGCCCGCGGAGGGCGAGACGCGCTCCAACATGCATGTGGGCGGGCGCGCCGAGAAGGTCGAGATGACCGACCGCGATCTTGAAATATGTGCCCGGATCGGGCCGCTTCTGCGCGAGAAAGGTCAGGTTTTCGTCGGAATAGACGTGATCGGCGACCACCTGACCGAGATCAACGTGACATCGCCGACCGGATTGCAGGAACTGGAACGCTTCGACGGCACCAACGCCGCGGGGCTGATCTGGGACGCGATCGAAGCACGGCGGAAATGAGCTGGCAGCTGGCACTCCTGAACCGACACCTGCGTTGGTTCGAGAGGCCGGCGCTGGCGCGGCTGACGGTCGAGCGGTTGCGGCGCTCCTTCGAGGTCAAGTCGAAGATCTATTTCCACGGGCCCCGGGGGCGCGTCTATCGTCGCGACAGCCTTGCCGGCGTGCCGGTGCAATGGGCGCAGGCGCGCGAGGCCGGGGCGGGGCCGGTGATCCTGTACCTGCATGGCGGAGCCTACGTGTTCGGCTCGTCCGACACGCATCGGGCGATGCTGGCCAAGCTCTCGGCGCTGACCGGGATGCGAACCTGCCTGCCGGATTACCGGCTGGCGCCCGAACACGCCTTTCCGGCGCAGATCGAGGATGTGCTGGCCGTCTACCGGGCGCTGCGACCCGAGCATGAGGTGATCATCGGGGGCGACAGCGCAGGCGGCGCGCTGGCGCTGGCGCTTCTGCATGAGATCCTCGCGCAAGAGATCGCGCCGCCCTTGGGTGTCTTTGCCCTGTCGCCGCTGGCGGACATGACGTTTTCAGGCCCCTCGATCACGGAGAATGCCACGCGGGATGTGGTGCTTTCGCCCGGGCGCATCGAAGAGATGCGCGAGATGTTCCTCGCGGGACAGGACCCGGACGATCCGCGCGCCTCACCGCTCAGGGGGCAATACGCGGGCGCGCCACCGGTCTGGATGGTGGTGGGCGATACCGAAATCCTGCGCGATGATGCGGTGCGCATGCAGGCCGTGCTCGAGGCGCAGGGGGTGCGGAGCGTGCTGACTGTCGCGCGCGATCATCCGCATGTCTGGCCGCTTTTTCACAATGTGCTGCCAGAAGCCAAGGCAAGCCTGCGCGATCTGGCGGATTGGATCAGGTCTCTTTGAAGCCATTGAGGCGAAAACTCACCGCTTCGGCCACATGCGGCTGGCACATCTCCTTGGACCCGTCGAGATCGGCGATGGTGCGCGCGACGCGCAGGATACGGTGATAGCCCCGTGCCGTCAGCCCGAACCGGTCGGCCACGCGGCTGATCAGCGCGCGGCTTTCGGTGTCAGGCTTCGCGATCTCTTCGAGCGCGGCCCCTTCGGCATCGGCATTGAGCCGCATGTCCGGTGACGCCGCAAAGCGGGCCTGTTGCACCGCCCGCGCCGCCGCGACACGTGTCGCCACCTGCGCCGAGGTGTCGCCGGTGGCGGGCAGATCGAGATCGCTGAACGCGACGGGCGGCACCTCGACGCGTAGATCGAAACGGTCCATCAGCGGCCCGGAGATGCGCCCCATATAGTCGTTGCCGCAGTCCGGCGCGCGTGAGCAGGCCCGCGCGGGATCGCTCATGTAGCCGCATTTACAGGGGTTCGCGGCCGCCACCAGCATGAAACGACAGGGATATTTCACATGTGCGTTGGCCCGTGCGACGATCACCTCGCCGGTCTCGATCGGCTGGCGCAGGGTTTCGAGTACCGGGCGCGGAAACTCGGGGAATTCGTCCATGAAGAGCACGCCGTTATGCGCGAGGCTGATCTCGCCGGGTGCTGCGCGGCGCCCGCCACCGACGATCGCCGCCATCGAGGCGGTGTGATGCGGTTCGCGAAACGGGCGGTCGCGGCTGATCCCGCCCTCGGACAGAAGCCCGGCGAGCGAATGGATCATCGAGGTCTCCAGCGCCTCGGGGGCGGTGAGCGGCGGCATTATGCCGGGCAGGCGCGCGGCCAGCATGGATTTGCCGGAACCCGGCGTGCCGACCATCATCAGGTGGTGGCGACCCGCCGCGGCGATCTCCAGCGCGCGCTTGGCGCGCTCCTGTCCTTTGACGTCGCGCATATCGCGACCGCCGGGGGTTGCTGTCACCTCGCCGGGTTCGGCGCAGGGCAGAAGCGCCTGCCCGGTGTAGTGGCGCACGACATCCGTGAGGGTGGCTGCGCCGATCACCTGCGTCGCGCCGACCCATGCCGCCTCGGCCCCCGAGGCCTGCGGGCAGAGCAACATACGGCCCTCTTCTGCCGCGGCCATCGCCGCAGGCAAAGCGCCGATGACGGGGATGAGCGTGCCATCGAGCGACAGTTCGCCCAGGGCCGTGGTGCCCTCGACCGCGTCACCGGGGATGATCTCGAGCGCGGCAAGCACCGCGAGCGCGATCGGCAGGTCGAAATGGCTGCCTTCCTTGGGC
>Ga0307936_1000539_pt1 | contig 20542 bp, 17 predicted proteins | sample OrgLakmetagenom1_FD_201839 | JGI IMG/M metagenome (GOLD analysis project Ga0307936, IMG submission 201839) | Saline water microbial communities from Organic Lake, Antarctica - #1 | ecosystem: Environmental > Aquatic > Non-marine Saline and Alkaline > Saline | place: Antarctica: Organic Lake... | reverse complement strand
TTTCCCTGGGTGATCCTCACCATTTTCTAGGAAAGGAAAATGGCTAACGGGGAGAGTGTTCAATCTAAGGTGAGCACTTTCCCTGGGTGATCCTCACCATTTTCTAGGAAAGGAAAATGGCTAACGGGGAGAGTGTTCAATCTAAGGTGAGCACTTTCCCTGGGTGATCCTCACCATTTTCTAGGAAAGGAAAATGGCTAACGGGGAGAGTGTTCAATCTAAGGTGAGCACTTTCCCTGGGTGATCCTCACCATTTTCTAGGAAAGGAAAATGGCTAACGGATCGACCTAAAATATAGTCGCTACGCTCGTTATTTTAGGTCAGAATGGGATGTCTTCGGGGTTGATTTCTTCTTCTGGGTAGTCTGGGGCTGATGGAGCTTTGTTGTCTTGTTCGTTCGATGCTGTGCTCGAACCTGAGCTCTGCGTACCTGCAGACGGTGCGCCGGTACCGGCATTTTTTGGTCCAAACTGGACTCGGTCGGCTACTACTTCAGTACGGTATTGTTTTTGTCCGTCTTTTTCCCAGCTTCGTGTCTGCATCCGTCCTTCTACGTATGTCCCACTACCCTTTGTGAGGTACTTTGCACAGTTTTCTGCTTGCTTACCAAACACGACGACGTTGTGAAAGTCGACAGATTCTTGTCGATTGCCGTCTCGGTCATTGTAGACTCGGTTGGTCGCGAGAGAAAACGAACAAATGTTCATTCCACTTGGAAGTGCTTTTAATTCTGGATCTCGAGTGAGATTTCCGTAAATCATTGCCTTGTTAAGATACATAATTGATTTGGAGTACAGTTAGGTGAATATTGCCTATTATACCTTTTCTTTGGCTTCTTCTCCATCTTTTTCTGACTCTTTGGTATCGTCAGCCGCGTCCTCTTTTGTATCTTCTGCGGGCTCTACCACTGCATTTTCTTCATTAACCTCAATTGTTTCAACCTGAGTGTCTTCGAGGGCTTCGTGGAAGTAAAATGGATGAGCTTCTTCATTTTTGTCGAGCTTGATGAGCATGTGACGCAGTAATTCTTGTACTGCGGTCACCTCTTCTGCAATCTCATCGATGGCACTCGGTGCACTGGTGAATCGAACCCAACCAAAGTAAGCGCTCGTGAACGAACGATTACGACCTTCCAGGTAACGAATTATTTCGTACGCGAGGTCAAATCGCTCAGGTGCCTCTTCAATGGTGATTTCGCCACCGTTTTTAGTAATGATGTCTTTGAGGGCCTGAAAGACCGTGACAACTTCCCCTTCAGCAACCGTTGGAAGTACGTGGAAAGCGAGTTCGTAGCTTTTATTATCTACGCCATTCGCTTCGGCTGCTGGCATGTTTTTATCTGACATTGCAAATTTCTTTGAGCAGAGGCGCGGTGAAATATGTACTCAACCGCCCCGCCGCTCGTCTATTAATAACCAGCGCACAATACCACAAGCTGTAATTACCTACAATAGGTACGAGCATGTTAAAATACCCGCATGAAAACTCAGGGGAATATTTTAGTGTGGCTACTTAGTATCGTGGCTCTGGCTGGCATGGGTGCCTCTGGGTATTTTGCGGTACTCTCACAAAACCAAGCCGATGAAATCGAGATGTTGTTGCAAGACAGAAACTTCATCCAAAACCAAGCAAATGAACTCAAAGTAGCCCTCGCGAGCGCGAGTTCAACTATCGAAAACATTCGAGATGATTTAGATGACCTGGCAGACGATTACCGCGATGAGCGCAATCGAAACGAAGAATTTGAAGACCAAATCCGTGACCTCTCTGGCACGCTGGGCGATCTGGACAAACTTGCCAGAATCGACGAAGAGCTGCTTGCAAAATACTCAAAAGTGTATTTCCTCAATGAAAACTATGCCCCACCAGAACTAGAAGAGATTGATGATCAATATATTCTTGAAGATAAAGAAGAGCAATTTTTTGATGAACGGGCGCTCGATTTTCTTGAAGACATGCTGCGAGATGCTCGTCGCGATGATGTTGATTTGAAAGTTATCTCCGCATTCCGTTCCTTTGATGAGCAGTCTGTGCTCAAAGGTCAGTTTACTCAAACCTACGGGACTGGGGCCAACACCTTTTCTGCTGACCAAGGCTACTCAGAGCACCAGCTCGGTACGACAGTAGACCTCACTGTTGAGTCGGTCGGAGGTACATATGAGAGCTTTGCTGAAACCGAAGCGTACGAATGGCTATTAGATAACGCATACAAGCACGGTTTTATCCTCTCTTACCCAGAAGGAAATGATTTCTATATCTTTGAGCCATGGCACTGGCGCTTTGTTGGCGCAGACCTCGCACGCGACCTCCAGCGAGGAGATGAAACCTTCTACTCTATGAGTCAACGAGAGATTGATGAATACCGACTCGAGATGTTTGACTAGGTATTGATATCTAGTGAGTATAGTTTCTGTGCGTTTTTGAGTAACTGCTCCCTCACCTGTTCAGCATCCTCCCCTTTTATCCAGGCGATTGATTTATATACTTCTTGCACCATCCACGGTTCACAGCGCTGGCCGCGGTGCGGGACTGGGGCGACGTACGGACAGTCGGTCTCGGCGTGGATCATATCGAGTGGTGCATACTCGACCACATCGAGATAATCTTGAATACCTGGCTTATGGGCTGGAAATGTCACCACCCCGGTAAACGAAATGGTGTACCCCATATCAAAAAATGCCTTAGCTTGCTCGATGGTGCCAGCGTAAAAATGAGCATTGCCGGGCACTGTGGCTTCGTGCTTGAGGATGTCGAGTGCGTCATCGTAGGCATCTCGCTTTCCTCCCTTGGGGTTGTTGCGCAGATGCAGCATCAGAGGCTTTTTGACTTCGTTCGCCAGTGCAATTTGCGCCAAGAACACGTCCCGCTGTTGCTCGTAGGTATCTTCGGGGTTGTGACAGTAGTCGAACCCGCACTCTCCTATCCCGATCGTCTTTAGGTCAAGCGCAAGCGCTTTATAGAAATTGTAATCAAACGATGACTCGGTAGTTTTGGCGCCCAAATCATCGGGATCTACATCAATCACACTACATGGATGAATGCCGACTATCGCCCAGGTGTTTTTTTGTGTATTTGCTAGTTCGACAGCGCGCTGTGAGGTCTCCTGGCGGGTACCCACATTTATCATGCCGACTGCTTGCTCTATACACTCGTCAAATACCGCCTGATAATCATCTGTAAACTGTGCCAGATTGAGGTGGGCGTGAGTATCGATATATTTCATCATAGGCTTGATTCTAACAACGTTTGAATTTCTGATAATTTATTCTCTCGCTTAAATAAAGGTGCAGCGTCTGCAAAACTAGTCCACTGGCCACCAACTCCTTCTAAAATAGTAAATGTTTCTTGATTAGTTTTGTATACATAGAAATACCGTTCAGTAAAAACGCCGTCATATTCTGTGTGTAGTTCACCCAAATAGATTATGTTGTCTTTAGTCAAATCCAAATCAAGCTCTTCTTTACTTTCTCGTATCACTGCGTCTAAGTGTGACTCTCCCGCTTCTATGGTTCCGCCAAAAAATCCCCACGGTGGTGGTTTATAGTCAGTTCGATCCTGAATAAAGATTTCCCCCTTTGAATTATACGGAATAAGAAAAGCTTTTTGTGTCATACCTACAGAATACCAGTTTTTTTAAACTCACCTTTCACTCGCTCATAAATCAGACGGTGCCCATTTGCGTTCGGATGGAGGCCCTCAGGTAGATGTTGGTCAGAATTTCGATCAAGGACATCTTGCATCGGAATAAAAAGCAGGTTCTTTTCGCTCGTAATCCGTTGTATTTCAGCATCGTATTTTGCAAGTTCTTCATTCATCCAATTAGCAGTTTGGTCAAAACACCAAGGGCTAGTTAGTTTTTCAAAAACGGGTGGTAGACCCAGCACTACAACTTTGTCACTAGTCTCTTGCAGTATACCCGTTAAAGCGTCAATATTTTTTGAAAATGTATCAAATGAAACCTGATGCACTCCATTTACTTTCGCTGCATCATTTGTACCTATTGCCAAAATAGAAACACCAAAACCATCCTGACCCTTTCGACCTTTCATGTCAGATTCAATCCGATGCAATAGGTCGGTACTGGTATTGCCAGAGACAGAAACATTTATAACATCATTATATTCTCTTCCTCTAGAAGCAATACTTTTTTCATACTGATCCATCGCCATTAAACTAACCCAGCCATTGCGCTCTGTATCGAATGCACCAACAGCAATACTGTCTCCAAATACTAAGATGTTCATACTACTCCAAAATTATTTCAACCAACTCTTCTAATGTCTCCTTACCTAAGTGCTCAGGGATAAAGTGGCCGTAGCCAGCGAACATACGGATATCTGCTGCTGGAAGCGCATCGGTGATGAGGTTTCGCGACATGACTGCTTTGTCTGAGTCGTTGTCACTGGTCATCACAACGAGCTCTGTGCGATCAGTGATTGTTGGATCGATGGTAAATTCACAGAAACCAGTTTCGTTTGTCCGCAAAGGATCAAGTGAAGGGGCGACCAGAATCACTCGGGCTGGGGATGCCTCAGGATTTTCAGACAGCCAACGGAGCAAAAATCCACCGCCCATACTGTGTCCAACCAGAGTCGTGTCGGCTGAAATATCAAAGCGTTCAAATTCTCGTTTCCAGCTCTCGTACTCTGGCAGGTAAGCATGGGGCATCTCAGGCACATTTGGCAGTATATCCCTCGTCAACAACTGATTTTGTAACCACGGAATCCACCCAAAGTTACTCGACGTGTACCCCGCTGGATCGTAATAGTTTTCCTTACTTGGCTTACCGTGAATAATAATGACGTTTTTCATATTTATTGTAAATCTAATGGATTATCAACTTTGTGTTGAGGATTTTCGGTGAGCGATTTTGAGATATTTGTCCATCGCAAACCATGGAATCCGAATTGAGATTCATAGACTTCCTCACGCCCTTCTATAGAAAAGTCTCTGGCAACTTCGTACGGTGCAAATTGCACACCCTCATGCTCCATCAACTCTTTGTTGTATACGCACATTACTAAGTCTTCTGGATGATATTTTGAAAATGTTCCCTGAGCTGCCAATTTAGCACTTGTTTCTAGAAATTTTTTACTTCTGAGACTAAACCCTCCATTTCCTACAACATGATGTCCAGCTAATTCCCGAGGGATATCAAACATATTAAACCAAAATTCCCGATTAAAATGCCATGGGGCACCAATATAGTCATAGTTTAGAAACTTATCTGACCACGAGTGCGGATTAAGCACAAATCCATCATATTGAACTAATAAAACGTATTCTGTATCCACATAATCTATCAATTTCTTAATACAAAACTCTGAAAATGTTTCGATGCTACCAATATGTTCAATTTCTACCCAACGCGGATCCTCATTTTTAATTGAAGACAACAACTTTACTTCTGTAAAATCTATTTTTTCTTGAGAAATGTCCATCGCTTTTTGGATACGCTCAACATTCACACAATCAATACCCATTAACGTAACCTGATTCAGGCTAATTTTTTTGGGTAGTTGCACTATGCGTTTATTAACCTCATTAAGCAGATCCGCTTTGCTCCGATACTGTCCATCAGGATTATAAGGTTTTAATAAATAAGGTGTATGCTCTTTAGTTAAGTAACCTTCTTCATAGATGTGTGCATTATATTTATCCCAGTGCTCTGCTGGTAGCCCGCGACCATTGGTCATTTCACGCTCTATAAACACTTGTCTACATGTATCAGCATCGGCATACATAATAAACGTATGCATGCCAAGTTCATTTGCACGTTTTATTAATGAAAGATCGATCAGCATATCATCACTCGGAAAAGATAAAATTGCACCTTCGGACGTGTCAGAAATGTTATTTTTAATTAATGCTCTGAACTTTTGTGTATTTCCATCAACCTTGAATTGATCCCAACCGATCTGTAATGGTCTAAAACTTTCTACGTCACCTCCCCACTGATCATAGTCAATGTGCACGTAATTCCAGTCAACCGCCAACCTATTGGCCAAGGTTGTCTTACCTACCCCGGACGGACCCATTAACAGTATAATTGGTGTACTCATCTGTGATTTAACTTTCCAGCCGATTAAACAAATTTTCGGGTTTTTTGTTGGCTTTGACTGCTTCTCGTATCGCGGTACTGGTTTCCGGCATACACGGTGCAAGCAAGCGACCAATGTGAAGGAGTCGCTCGCGGAGATTGGTAAGGATATTTTCAGCGACGACTTTGTCAGTTTTGATAAGCTTAAATGGCTCTGTCTCGGCAATAATCTCGTCGAGCTCTTGTATCTTGGCCCAGATATGGTCCATCGCTTTTTGGAAGTCTAGTAGGTGCGGGGCATCAATCTCAGCTGGATTGAGTGGCTCAAAGGTGGCTGGCTCTAGATGTGTCTCACACATCTTCATGATTCTTGCGGTGAGGTTGCCCAGGCCGTTTACCAGGTTGGCGGTGTAGACTTCATCCATTTTTTCCCAAGTCAGGTCCGAGTCGTCGGTTGGATGTACGTGGCGCAGCAAGATATACCGCGTTGCCTCTGTACCATACCGCTCTACCAATTCGTAGGGTGAAATCACGTTCCCGAGGCTTTTACTCATCTTGTGACCGCCACTATTGATAAAACCGTGATACTGAATCACATCTGTGTTGGGCAGGTCCGCTGCCATCAGCATCGCCTGGAAAATAATAGATTGGAACCGAGGCTGGTCCTTGCCGGCCAGCTGCAGCGTCTCACCGTCTACCCAAAATTTTTGAAAGTTCCCCTCAGGATCGCTGGGCCAGCCCAAGGTAGATATATAGTTGGTGAGCGCGTCAAACCACACATACATCACGTGCTCCTCATCACCTGGTACCGGTACTCCCCAATCCATTCGACTGACGTGACGCGAAATACTTAAATCATCCAAACCACCCTCGACAAACTGCAGCGTCCACTTTCGCTGCCAGTCTGGTAAAGTGCGGGTTTCGTCTTGTAGGTAGGCTGCCAGTTGTGCTTGGTAATTAGATAGTTTGAAGAAATAGTTTTCTTCTTCGACTACCTCGACTGGTTTTTTGTGGATAATGCAATTTTGCTTGTCATCTAGCTCACTTTCTTTATAAAAAAGTTCGCAGCCGACACAGTACAGACCACTATATTTCTTTTTATATATATCGCCCTTGGCGTCACAGCGACGCCAGATTTCTTGAGCGGCGGCTTTATGAGCTGCGCTTGAGGTACGCACAAAGGCATCGTTGGACAGATGCAGGGCGGCTTTGAGGGTATTAAATCGTTCTGCGTAACGATCAACATACGACTGTCTGTCTTCGCCAGCCTCGTCGGCCTTTTGGGCAATTTTTTGGCCGTGCTCATCCGTGCCAATATTAAAAAACACTTCCTCCCCTCTCAAACGCCAATACCGTGCCAGAGTATCTGCCTGCACAAACTCTAACGCATGCCCAATGTGTGGCTCATCGTTTACGTACGGTAGGGTCGTTGTAATATATTTTGCTGTTTTATGACTCATTATATATATCCTACACAGCCACACAGCGAAAGACAAGCGGACGTCCTCCTTGAGACAGTCCGAAATAGGAGGTTTATTCTCTGTAATGCGAAACCGGGTGCATACGCAGGTGTGCCCATTATATATATTAAGACATGAAATTATGCCCTGGTGTATTTTAGATAAAAAAACCGACCCTCTTAAGGAGGGTCGGGGAGGCCAGCTATTTTGCGTACTTCGGCTGAGAAGCAGGGCTGCCATGGGTTTTGTGACTGATCCAAGAGCGGCTCACCATTGATAAAGCTCCCATTCTCGAGCCGCATCAGTAGCTCTGTGATGAATACGGGGTAACATTTGTCACAACTTGATTCAAAACTAGCATCTATGCACTGCACTATCCACTGCCCGTCTTCAACTTCTTCTTGGGTGTGTCTAATGTCATAACTACGACATACCAAAAAATTTTTAATGCACTGCAGCGCCGCTTGGTACTGGTATCTGGTCATTCACATCCCTCCGTTTCTGGACAGATGATAGCTTATTTTAAGTACGATGCAAGTTCAGTGATAGCTACCCGGCTTTGCTCTCCGGAATCGCGGTCGCGAACGGTCACGGTATCTTTTAGGCTGACGTCTTCTTCACCGAGGGTTTCAAAGTCGATGACTACACAGGCTGGAGTACCGATTTCGTCTTGTCGACGATAGCGTTTTCCTACATTTCCATTGTCATCCCACGCCACGTTACCAAATTCTTTCTTTAGCATCGTAAATACCGCTCGAGCCTTTTCTACCAACGGGGGTTTATTTTTCAAAAGCGGCGACACAGCTACTCGATAGGGCGCGAGGTGTTTTGGTAACTTTAGATAGGTACGCACTTCCCCATTCATTTCGTCTTCAGTATAAGCTTCGCAGAGCACAGCGGTCAGTGCACGTCCGACGCCAAAGGATGGCTCCAGTACGTGTGGAATAAACGGAGCACCCTCATTCGGCACGTAGCGCATTTTCACCCCACTGGCTGCTTCGTGGTTTTTCAAATCATGGTCGGTTCGATATGCAAAACCAGCCAGCTCGTCAAAACCTTTTCCGGGGTAATTATATTCGAAATCAATCGTTCGTTTGGAGTAGTGCGCCAGGTCATTCTCAGGCACTTCGTATTCTCGAATGTTTTCTGGCGTGAGACCAATGTGTTCATGCCATTTTTGAATATCAAGCCGAAGCGTTTCAAACTCCTCCTCCCACTGCTCTTCTCGTACAAAATACTCGATTTCCATTTGTTCAAATTCACGCACCCGAAAGAGAAATTCTCGTGGCGCGATTTCGTTGCGGAATGCCTTACCTATTTGCGCAATACCAAATGGCATCTTAGGCGACATGGTATCTACGACATTTTTAAAATTCACAAAAATCCCCTGCGCTGTCTCAGGTCTCAGGTATACCTTTCCTTCTGGACCAGCAGTTGCACCGATTTTACTTTCAAACATCATATTAAACTGTCGAGCAGGTGAGAGCTCATTTCCTTTTGGACTTTGTACACCCTTTTCGATAATGGCGGCATCAAGTTCTGACAAAGACATGCCATCTGCCTCTACTCCTGCGTCTTTCAACAAGTGATCGGCTCGGTATCGCTCGCCAGTTTTTATATCCTCTACCAGGGGATCAAAAAATCCGGCCACGTGGCCGCTGGCCTCCCATACTTTTGAGTTCATCAAAATTGCGGCATCGAGACCGTATACATCTTCTCGACCATCAACAAACATCTTCCACCATTCCCGCTTGAGGTTGTTATTTAATGCAACACCCAGCGGACCAAAATCCCACGTTCCTTTGAGACCCCCATAAATATCGCTGCCCTGGAATACAAAGCCGCGTCGTTTGCACAACGCTACGATTTTTTCCATATTGTTGTTTTCTGGTTCTGTCATAATGATTTTCTGTTATGTTTGATGCCTGTGTTGAAGATATCGGTATGTACGTTTCTGTATTTCCGGTGCCACTGAACACTTTTAGTTACCGTACCACTTTACCGTTCCCTTCTTCAAATCCCGCTTCGGTTGAGAGTTCTGTTCTAACAGCTGGTGCGCTATCTTGCAAGAGCTCACCGGTAAATCTATCGTTTGCTTGCAACCTCTGTCGATCAATGAGAGTTGGAGACGAGCCTACTTGAGACGTACTTGGCTGGATACTGACTTGAAAATTGAGTTCTTTGCGCTGCCCATTCTCAATATCTCCGACCGTCCACTCAAGCTGCTTTGATACTGTGTTATAGGAGACGCTCCCTTGAGTATCGTATTCATCGAGCCAATTTACATAAATCGGAAGCGAAGTGTTCACAACAGCATTATTCATATCGTTGGCACCAGCCTCTGCAACGAGTGTCAGGGTATAGGTAGTTGTTTCTCCAACCTGCGGTGGAATGGGACCAGCATCACCAAACCGACCAACATTGCGGCCAGCTTGGCTGCCCAGCGCCACACTTGATGAATATTTACCTTCACGAGTTACCGTACCGATAAGTTGCTCAGAAGCGCTACTTTCAGCAACCCTCCTTGCGTACACATTTACTACCAAATCAAAGGCGGAAGTAGTTTTTATGTCGCTTTGCGCAATGGTAAATTGTAGGGTACGACTATCTCCGGGATTCACTTCAGAGAAAGTTGGGTTATTTGATACCTCCCATCGAACGCTATTGGTATTGGAGTCATAAAATCCGCTGATAGCACGGACTGAATTTTCTGTCAGGGCGTTCCCTTCTGGAACCACCTCAACCACCATATCGTACACTGTCTCATCGAGTGTATTTGTAATTTCAACTTCTACATCAGCTAAATCGTCTTGCGAAATAATGGCGACTCCATTCATCTGGTCTGCAATTTCTACTGCCACATCAATAAACGGCCTTTCAAGGGTAAACTCGGCTCTCGTGTCCGCCAGCGGCGCACTAATAACGTACTGATTTTCTGGATCTGGAGGTCCAGCAGTGAAATTAATCTGCAGTGACTCTTCGGTCAAACCCATCACCATCCCCTTAATGGTGATTGATTCTTCCTCCTCCGGGAGTAGTTCAGCGATGCGCCAGACATTTTCTCCAAAGATCGGGGCTTGTGATGCCGACTCATACCTAAAGCCGTTTGGGTATTGAGCGGTAATTAAAATATCAGTAAGTGGAGTAGTGGCGTTAGACGCGGCGGTAACAGTGACGTCAACCAGCTGACCAGAGGCTACTTTTTGTATACTATCGATACTTAGCACTAATGGCGAGGAGCTGATACGAAAGTCGAAAGGTTCACTATCTTTGTAAAAAATTCCGTTTGAACCACCGACTCGGTATTCTAAAGTGGCTGATATTTCTTTTTCTGCGTTCTCTTCCCCAAAAATCGCTACCCGGACGGGCGTGGTTTTGATGTCGCCTGGCGCAACGTCTTCAAGCGGAATACGTTCTTCATACAAATTGCGTGGCGAATCTCCAGTCGACCGGGTACCGGTTGGGTACTTCAAAATCAAAGTTGCTGACTCAAGAGGGACGGAATTATTATTGGAAAGGCCGACCTGTAGAGACATCACTTCTCCTCCACCGAGCGTACTCGGGCCTGAGATATTGAGCTGAATATTATCTGAGGAGATTTGGTTTCCACCCAGGTAAATATACGCGCTCGACGCCAACGTGATAAATAAGAAAATAATAAAACTGCCCAGCAGAATTACGCTGCGGTATCTTCGCTTTGGTTTGGCCTTGACTGGTGGCAAAATTGTCAGATCGTCAGAAGCATCAGCCGGAATAGCATGTCTTAAATCAGTATGATTTTGCTCCGACTCAGGTTTTTCACCCCAATTACGTGACACGTCAATCTTTGTGTCAGTTAACTCATGACGATTCGACGCCTTAAACTTCGCTCCTCTGTCATAAAGGCGTTTGCGCATCTCATCTATGTGCTCTTGCGAGTACTCTTTTTTCATACCAGATAGTATACCACTGAAGCTTTTAGAGTTATAAATGACTGGCCGAAACAGCCTGTGTATACAGCTGTTCTATGAGTCGTTCGTCGCTTTCAGAATAATGGGTAGTGTCCAAGCTTATATGTGTCCGGTTCTGGAGGGCTGATGGCAATAGCTGACTATCAACATACCCCAACTCCGCTAAAATGTGTACTTGAACGAGCATTTGCAAGAAGGCACGATCTGACTGGGTCGAGGTTAATTTTTTGACCGCCAGAACAACGTAGTCAAACAACTCTGGAGCAGACTCTTGACCTTTAAAGAAACGTCGTAATAACCGGAAAATACTCACCACACTCCCCCGTGCAACTTGGTCTACGGCCTCGTGGTAAAAGTTGTTGAGTGCCTGGATACTGCCTACTTTCCACCCGCCTTTTCCTTTTACTAGAGACGCTCGGACGAGTGTAAAATCCTGCAGGCTGTAGCGTTGGCGAGAACGTTCTTCACGCACACTGCGCGCATCAGCGTAGAGCATGCCGGCTTCACGTGTAAAGAGCAAGTAGGATCGGTCGGCAGTGTTTCTATCGAACGTCCCACACACCAAAGCCTCTGTTGTGTAGGTGGCATAGGCCATACGTACTACGCAAGAGAAAATACAAACTCCAGCTCGCCGGCCACTACGGTCTCGCCCTTTGTACTCATAAACTGAATGTCTTTTGCCCCAACAGTATTTTGAATCATCTGCTGATACGATTCAATCACAGCTCGACCCGCCGGGTCGGTGTCTACTACCAAAGTAATCTCATCAGCCGGCTGAAGTCCTTCTGTCTTGCGCTTGCCTTGCACCGCTCGCATCAACTCTCGTACAGCTCCTTCTGCTACAAGCTCTGGGGTGAGAGTAGTGTCGATACTCACTTCTTCTTTTTCTCGTGCAACGTACTCTTTGGCATTGAGCTCATCCAAAACTACCTGAGCCAACTCCGTAGGAAGAGTCGGACCCATCACACTCATGATTGGCTGTCGCACCTTGATGTTTGCCTTTGTTCGGGCTTCCAGGGCAGTGGTGACAATTTCTCTTACCATTTTCATGCGTTCAATAGCCTCTTCATCAGTAGCTTTAATCTCTGGCCACGCAGCGAGATGCACACTTTGTGCATCTGTGTCTGATCGCACTGCTTGCCATAAGTATTCAGCGTAAAACGGCATAGCGGGGGCAATCACGAGTGATAGTTGCTGAAGCACATACCGCAGCGTGGCAAGTGCTAATACTTTATCTGCTGCATCTTCCCCCTTTAGTCGATCTCGACTACGTCGCAGATACCAGACCGACAAATCATCAATAAAGTCTCCAATTGGTCGAGTAGCCCGGTCCAATTCATAGTTTTTGTATCCGGACGTTGATTCAACGATAAGTTGATTGAGTCGATTGATAATCCATTTGTCTAATACGTTATCTGAATCTCCGCTGGCCGGAGTGCCCTCACTGGCTTTAGCTACGTCAACAGGTGAAGCAAACATTTCATACATCGCTAACACGTTGTGTAACCGACCGATGTTTTTGCGCTGCAACTCGAGTACTTCTTTTTCTGAGAAGTGTAAGTCTTCTCCGCGCATGATGGGCGAGGAAAGCAAATACAATCGCATCGCATCCACCCCGGTGCGATTGGCCAGCTCCAATGGATCAGGATAATTTTGTAGTGACTTACTCATTTTTTTGCCGTCTTCTGCCAACACAAGTCCATTTACAATCACATTCTCATACGGAGACTTACCAAACAACGCAGTGCCAAGTACAATCAACGAATAAAACCAGCCGCGGGTCTGATCCAGCCCTTCAGCGATAAATTGTGCCGGGTAGTGTTCTTGCTCAAACACTGCTTTATTTTCAAATGGATAGTGGTGTTGTCCGTATGGCATCGAACCACTTTCAAACCAACAATCAAAGACGTCTGGTACTCGCGCCAGGCGCACGCCCTTTTCTTCTAGCACTACGTCATCAATGTAGGGTCGATGAAAATCTAGTTCGAAGTTATCATTGTGTGGCAGTGGTGTGAAGTTTAGCTGCTCCCATTGCGCGTTAGCGAAATACCGACCACTATCGTAATCCTCTTTTGCTTGATCGATGTTCAGTCCGGCCGCTGCACACCTAAGAGTTGCAATACAGCCACCGTGGCTAATTACAAGTATATTTTTCCCTGCATAGGTTGCATCGATATCGTACAAGAAGTCACCAACCCGTCGTGTGACGTCCCGCCGATTTTCTGAACCAGGCAGTTCTTTGGTGAAGCGTTCTTCCCAGGTGGCGAAGTTTGCCGCGTAGTCATCGTGCCAACGTTTACCTTCAAATTCATCAGCCAAATCAAATTCCCGAATCCGATCATCTACGACAACAGCATCTGCCGGTAATCCAAGCTGTTCTCGCACCAACTCAGCGGTTTGCTGGGTGCGCATAAACGGCGAGACAATGATCAGATCGATATTTTGGTTTTGTAGTTCTGCGGCTGTTGCTAGCGCCTGCTGCTTCCCTTCCTCAGTCACAGGATCATCGTTGGTTATATTCGCACTAATGACCCCAGCGACATTACTCTCGCTTTGTCCATGGCGCATCACAAAGTAGTTGTTGTTTGATTTCGGTACGTAGGTTTTGAGTTCTGCCAGACTACCAAAGACTTTATAATCTCCTGTCTCAGGATTTTTCCAAATTGGTAATGGTGCACCCCAATACCGCTGCCGACTCACCGCCCAGTCTCGTGCGCCTTCAAGCCACTTTCCAAATCGGTTGGTACCGACATGCTCCGGCACCCAGTGTACTTTGTTATTTTCAGTTACCAGCTGGTCTTTGATGCTTGGGACGTCAACAAACCACGACGTAGTCGCATAATTAAGGAGCGGTGTATCACAACGCCAACAGTGCGGGTAACTGTGAGTGATGTTTTCTTTTTTGAAGATAGTCCCCTTGGCTTGCAGCGCTTTGAGGATTTCGATATCTGCATCCATGTGGCCAATCTCAAACTCGTCATTGTCTTTTGGCTTCACCAATTGACCAGCAAAGTCGGTCACAAAGTCTTTGAAGTGCCCGGTTTCATCGACGTGATGAAAGATAGGTACGCCGTGCGCCTGGGCCAGCTTCATATCGTCATCTCCGTAGGCGGGAGCGAGGTGTACCGCTCCAGTACCTTCTTCTCCCAACTCTACGTAATCAGCATGGTAAATAGTCCACGCGTTTTCGCGCCCCTCTAACTCCTGGGTTTGGAGATACTCAAATGGTGGTTGATAGCGCTTGCCTACCAGGTCAGACCCTTTGATGGTTTCTTTGATTTCAAATTCTTCGCCTTCGAGCTGCACCAAGCGTCCCTTGGCCACAATGACGTGTGAGTCATCTTTTTTGAGCTGCACTTTCACATACTCAAATTCTTTATTGACTGCGGCAGCTAGATTGCCTGGCAGCGTCCAGGGTGTCGTCGTCCAGACAAGCAAGCTGGTGTCGGTCACTTCTCCTGCCTCATCGAGTAACGGTAGCTTGACCGTTACGGCGATGTCCTTGATATCTGCGTATCCTTGATTCACCTCAAAGTTACTCAAGGTGGTCCCACAGCGTGGACATAAGTGCATGCTCTTAAAACCTTCAAACACTAAACCTTTTTTGTGCAGTTCAGAAAACACCCACCACACACTCTCGATGTACGTTGAGTCCATAGTTTTGTAGTCATCCTCCATATCAGCCCAGCGTCCCATACGCGGAATAATATGCCGCCAATCATCAGCGTACTCCATCACCGCTGAACGAGCTGCTTCATTAAAATTCTGCACGCCAAATTCCTCGATATCGCGTTTGGTCGCGAGACCAAGGCGCTTTTCAATCAAATTTTCAAGTGGTAAACCGTGGCAATCCCACCCCCACTTGCGGCGAACCCGATAGCCATTCATGGTCCAAAAGCGCGGTATCGCGTCCTTGATGGTACCCGCTAGGATATGTCCATAGTGTGGTAAACCAGTGGCAAACGGCGGACCGTCATAAAACACATAGTCACCTTTTGGTCTGGCTGCTGCTGGAGTCTCAACGCTTTTATTAAAAATATCCTGCTCTTCCCAAAATGCCTGAATCTTCTCCTCACGATGCGCGACTTCAGATACTGGAGCATCACTCTCTACCTGAACGGAATCATGTTCCCGTCCTTTCATTTTATTATTCATATATAGATTGGTTATGTATATCAGACATAGTGAGTGCTGACGCACGCACAGTACAACGTATCAGGTTGCTTTTGTATGCTATCACGATTCGTATATATGAAAAGTAAGCCAAGCAATGCTATCGCTCGATTTTCGTCACTGTTTCATTGGCTGGCTGAGTGGTGTCGACAACGACCGTTTCGCGCCCCAACACCTGCCCTCTTTTAGTTTCTACACTGCACCGCCAAATACCGTCAGTATAATCCTGGAGTCTCGTGTATCCCCGATAGCCTCCATCGTTGGCACCGGTGATGGGATACCCAAGACGAAAACGTTCGATCCAGTCTCCAGCCGCGTTTTTGTATTCCCAGCGATGGAAGATTTCGGTTTCTAGTTTAGTTGGTGCGTACACGCGCGCAAAACAAGAAATACTATTTCCCGTAGGATGGATGATACTGCGAGTAAATGGTATTTGGCGATACCATGGTTGTTTTTCACTAACGATGGAGTAGTCACCGGTAGACAAGCGGACGACTGATTGTTCGATATCCAAGACAGTCAAAGACAGTGGGATGGGTGGAATCACATTGGTGAAATACAAGGCGTTGAAACCAATATAAATAAATCCAATCGTGGCAATAATGCGCTTGGTATTCACCCGCATGAAATTTGGAATCACTCGATATAGTATTTGCACCACCACCAGTACAATCAAAAGTGCAATCACTCCACTAAAGATAAAAATCAAGTCGCCCATCCGACCCAGAATGACCGGCACGACCAACACGACGTAAGAAAATAGCCCAATAAAATAAAGCGCGATATTGTACACCAAGCGATCGGAGCGCTTGCCGACAAATTCGTTTCCGATAATGACCGCCAAGATTAATAACAAAAACGGCGCGCTGGCAATCCAGTCGCCACTGCGTCCATAGAAAATCAACATGCCTGACAGGAGACCGCCAAACGCATACTGCATTACTACTGGTGTATATTTTTTTAGGAAGCGAGCCAGCATCCCAGGCACCCGCTCCGCCACGCCAATATACAACAGCAAAATGGCAGTGGTCGCCAGCAGTACGTAAAACAGCAAAATCAAATTATCGATAGTGTCATCGATTTGATTGAGGAGGATTAGGTCGGTAATAAATCCCAAGAAAAACGCTACCGTCAGCCAGTGCCGATAAACCGTTTTATAAAGAGATTTGGTAAGTCCCATATACCTGCATCATACCAAGGTATTGCAGATTAAAAAATCCGCCCGGCACAAAAGTGTGCCGGGCGGGTTTGTTGTTATCGCCAGTGATATGCACCAGACTCGACGCGTGAGCGGAATGAACGCTCAAAGTCTAAGGCGGCAGTACCCGCATCACGTACGTAATAGTTTCTTAGTGCGACATGACCAAAGTTCACAAACGCAAACCTGTCTTGCCCCGGAATCGTGACTGAGCGATGGCGCAAGGGGCTTTTTTGTCCTTGCGTCACCCACAGTGCTTTGACTCCAAAGAACGCGATGGCGTACCCTTCTGGTGGCGATATATCCATCCAGCTGCCCTGAGCATCCAAGGCTTGCAGCTTGCCACCTTCATCACCAAGGTGAATAGTAAGGAAACTCCGATCCACGTGGGCTTTTGCCCCTGTCTGTTCTGGCCCATCGGGATAGAACAAACTTCGTAGAATGGTGGTGGAGTATGGCTGCACACGTTTGAGGCACTCCATGTACCTGTCTGCACACCCGAGCTGATACATCTCATCTAGCCCTGCTGCAAGACTGTGACCAAAATAGCCAAGTGCATTCAGCAAGTGTTCATTGGCTGCCAGAAACTTTTCGTCATCTGTCAGACATTCTATATTCATTTGATTGGTCAGCAGTCCTTCCAACTGCAAACGCTCAATTAATGAAATATCGTGATGGAAAAACGACTTTACATCGTACTCACCACCACCTCGTTGGATCAGACCGAGATCGGGATCGTCTGTACTTTCACCAGGTCGGCACAACAACCAGTCTGCGTGATTACCCTTTTCATCACGTCGCTTGAGAAACTGCTTAAAGCCGGTCCGAGCTGGCTCCACTAGAGATTGATCGACGGGAAAGACAGCAAAGCCCTCTTCCCACACTGCTCGTGCCACTTGTGGCCAGTTTATCCTACTATAAACGTCCATGGTACCCTCCTTTTTCTACGGACTACCATACAGCAAAAAATGCCCCAAGTGAAGCTGGGGCATTTTTCATTAGACTGCGTATGGCAATTTACTCTACAAACAACTCTGGCACCGGGAATTTCTCGCACAGGGCCTGTACTTCTTTTTGAATCTCAGCTTTTTTAGCTGCGTCGTCTTTGGCTTGCATGGTGCGGATCATTAGTTCGGACAGCTCGGTCGCCTCTAGCACCTTCATACCGCGTGTGGTCATCGCTGGTGTCCCAAACCGAATACCTGAGGGGTCCATCGCTGTCCGCGGCTCGTCGGCAATCATGTTTTTGTTGAGTGTAATCCCTACTTCATCCAGTACGTCTTCGGCTTCCTGACCAGTAATACCTAGTGACGAATGGACATCCGCCAGTAGCAAGTGGTTGTCTGTTCCACCGCACAGCAACCGGATATCATGCGCTTTAAACACTGCCTCCATCGCTTTTGCATTGAGGATGATCTGCTTGGCGTACTCAGTAAATTCTGGTCGCAGTGCCTCACCAAACGCAACCGCCTTGGCTGCAATAGCGTGCATGTGCGGGCCACCCTGCATTCCGGGAAAGACGGCTTTGTTTATTTTCTTGGCAATCTCTTCGTCTTCTCGCACTACAATCATTCCTCCGCGCGGGCCGCGTAGTGACTTGTGCGTGGTCATGGTCATGACGTCAAATCCGTAGTCAAATGGATTTTTAAGGGCTCCGGCCGCGATTAGTCCCGTGATATGAGCGACATCAGCCACTGTGTACGCCCCCACTTCGTCAGCGATGGCTTTGAATTTCTCGTAATCGAGCTCGCGGCTATAGGCCGAGAAGCCGGCTAGAATAATTTTTGGTTTATGCTCCAGAGCCATTTCGCGCAGGTGGTCGTAGTCGATCTCACCGGTGTCGACGTCTTTCATTTTGTAGCGGACAAAGTTGAACACTTTGTTGATGGCAGTAGTCGGGTGACCATGAGTGAGGTGTCCGCCATGCGAGAGATCCATCCCCAGGACGGTGTCTCCTGGCTCCATCAACGCAAAGTACATCGCCACGTTTGCGGCCGCACCACCAAGTGGTTGTACGTTGGCGTATTTGGCTTTAAATAACTTTTTCGCTCGTTCGATAGCGATAGTTTCCATTTCGTCGGTGTACTTTTGTCCCCCGTAGTAGCGTTTACCAGGATAGCCTTCCGAGTATTTGTTGGTAAAGACTGAACCCATCGCTTCGCGTACCGCCATTGATACGTAGTTTTCGCTGGGGATCAATTCGATACCGGTTCGCTCCCGCTCTTCCTCCCCCACGAGGGTCGCATAGATTTCTTCGTCTTGATGTTTGATGTTTTTATATTCGTCCATACTAAAAATGCTTACTGAAATAAATTAAAACTCTGCAGAAATCAAACGAAACGTTAAATCATAGGTCAAAGTGAATGTTATGAGTATAGTATAGCAATCTATATCATTGTTGCAAAAAAAAAACGTGGCCTGCTAGAGTAAGTATTCGAGATGTTCATTGTCGAAAGGAGGGACTATATGGTTACGCAACAGCAATTCTAGATAGACCGGTCGAGGTTTGCACCAAAGGTGCGACATCCTGTCAACACTGGCAGACATGAAAGCCAGTAAGTAGGCGTCCAGCTAGAGGCGACCGAAAACAAAACACTGCCGCGCCCCTTTTTGGGACGCGGCTCTTTTATGCTCTAGTACTCCCAAACCGACCTTCGCCGCGAGCTGTCTCGTCGAGCTCTTCTACCTCGACTATGCTCGACTATGTCTGGGTGCTCTACTTTTTGAATCAGCAACTGCGCGATTTTGTCGCTAGCACTAAATGACTGCACTGCTGCACCAGCATTAACAGTGCCAACCAAGACACTCATTGCGTTACATTGGCGCAAGTACAAAATCTTAGTCACTGTACTCAGATACGTTCCTGCATCAGTCTCAAATGTATAACATGGTGACAGTGCGTTAGTATGTAGTTTTTTACTTTGAGACTTATTTGCGAAACAAATTGTAGCTAAAGGCAAATGCTTACTTTTTTTGTTCGAAACCACCAATATTTGCAATAGCTGCCTTCAATGAAGGATGAGATTTATAGCCAATCAGATCAATATCTTCTAAAGTAAAATCGTCAATTTCCTGAACTCTTTGATTTAGTTTTAGTTCAGGAAATTCCATCGGCTCTCGCTTTAGCTGTTCTTTTACTTGGTCAAAATGATTTGAATATATATGTACGTCACCAAAACTGTGCACGAACTCTCCAGGCGGAATATCGACCACCTGTGCCACCATTTCAAGCAATAATGCGTAGCTGGCAATGTTGAAAGGAACGCCGAGAAACAAATCGGCTGATCGTTGATACAGACCAAGATTCAATTTACCGTTAGCAACCTGAAATTGAAACATGGTATGGCAAAATGGCGGCACTTGTGACTGCTGTCCTTCAGAAGCCATGGCGTAGATGAAGTCTGGATTCCATGCATTGACCACATATGATTTTCGATCTGGCTTCGACTTGAGACCATCGATGACCCACTGCAATTGGTCAATCTCTCGACCATCCTTAGCTGGCCATTTTCTCCACATTCTTCCATAGATTGTTATGAGATCACCCCATTTTTGTACAAAGGGATCTTCTAATGGTAGTACTTTAATTTTATCTACAAACTCATCCTGCGATAAATCCTCTTCAGGAGCATGTTCAATCGCCCACATATGATACATTTTCCACGCCCACTCATCCCAAATGTGGTTGTTTTGATCAATCAACGGCTTAACATTTGAGCTA
>Ga0307936_1000526_pt1 | contig 20818 bp, 19 predicted proteins | sample OrgLakmetagenom1_FD_201839 | JGI IMG/M metagenome (GOLD analysis project Ga0307936, IMG submission 201839) | Saline water microbial communities from Organic Lake, Antarctica - #1 | ecosystem: Environmental > Aquatic > Non-marine Saline and Alkaline > Saline | place: Antarctica: Organic Lake... | reverse complement strand
CTTGAAACATTTTCGTGGACTGGCGACACGCTATGACAAATTGAAGCGCAACTATGAGAGCGTCGTCGCCATGGCTTGTGGTTTTTTATGGCTGCCGATGTAATGAAACGTCAACAGCCCCTAGTAGTGACATTCGATTTCCCAGGTAGATGTTTGCTTGAGTCATACCCCCAACCACTCCGCAAGCTGCAGATTCGTTTTCAACCTCAAACGCTGCTGAAGCAATCCTTCGAAAACACTTTCGACTGTTCGGTTTTGCCCAAGCAGCGGTAACGCCCCCTCTGCTTCTGAAAAGTACTGTTCCTCACGCACCGAACCCAGCATCGCTTGCTCCCACCAATTTAAAACTCGGGGACGCGCCTGCTTCAACAATGAATCCGCCGGCAGCTTTTCAGATTTTGACGCGTTGGCGCTTTAGCGCTTTAGCGCTTTGGGTGGCTAGCATGAGGTTCCACAGATCGTTGTTTTGCCAGCGTGACTAGGGGAAACAGTGGTCCACGTCAAACCGCGCGAAGCACCACCGGCGCGACATCGAGTGCATGCCTCAGGTGATGTTTCAGAGTCAAAGGGCAGTAAAGCATAATCCAAAACAGTCCGACGGCACCAAGCGGAAGTTCCACCCAGTCGTCGCTGCGGTTAAGCGCCAAACCGGGTGCGCCGTCAGCGATTCGCACAAGGGCACGAAGCAACCCTAATCTATAAAAAAGACGCTTACACCAACCGAACATAGCAAGACGTTAGCAAATACTATATTTGTCATATTCTTAGCACTAAGACAAGATATCAACGTCTTCAAATAGTTGTAGAAATGGAGAAGTTGCCATGCCCAGGGCGGATCATTGGAGCGATAAAGAAATAGCGTTGACTGTTGCCGACTACATAAAGATGTTGACCCTTGAACTTGCAGGTCAACGCTACAATAAAAGCGCTCACCGCAGGGAGCTTCTGCACAGACTAAACGGACGCAGTAACGGCGCCGTTGAGCTGAAACACCAGAATATCAGTGCGGTTTTGCTTGACCTGAACTGCTTCTGGATTCCGGGTTACAAGCCTCGTAGCAACTACCAAGAAGCCTTAGCGGTTTACGTCGAAAGCTGGATTGACTCACATCCGGATTTCGACCGCGCCTCTCAAGCCGCCGTCAAACAACCAGCATTTGTCCCTAGCGGAGTAGAGTTTTCTAGTCTTTTAGTTCAGGCACCGGAACGTTCAACAAAGATACAAGAACCAAAAACTGTATATTCGCCCAACCGCGCTGCCTCCAAAAGAGATTACCTTGCCCAAGAAGCTCGAAATTCTGCGCTTGGAAATGCTGGAGAGCTATTGGTTTTGGAGTATGAAGAATATCGACTTAGGTCTGCGGGTGAAAAGGCGTTAGCCAATCGCATCGAACACGTCGCAAAATCGAAGGGCGATGGTCTTGGTTACGATGTTCTATCATTTGAAACATCTGGGCAGGAACGCTTCATCGAAGTCAAAACAACCGCATTCGCAAAAGAAACTCCATTTTATGCTTCCCGCAACGAAGTTTCCTTTTCAGAGGACTTCCAGGATCAATTTCAGCTCTATCGGCTGTTCGAATTTCGAAAATCACCGAAACTATTCTCCCTACAGGGCAACATCGGCCACCACTGCCAAATGAACCCTGTGAACTTTTTATGCAGGTTGCGTTGACTACGGGCCAACATGGTCAGCTCCTGCTAAGGGCTAATCTCTCCGAGCCGCACATTGGATTGTCTGTTACTTTGGCACCGGGACCGTCGGCCAGCGTCGTTCTGAACTTCTTCTGTGCTTTCGAGCAAAGCGCTCGTTCAGCTTACATGTTCCAATCGGTTTTGACGTTATTGATTCCAAGATTCCTGCTGTTTGATAGGGTCATTATGCGATCCGATTACGACGAGCTGTGTCGCAAAAAGCGTTTATAGTTCGAACCCCAGTGGTTTGAACCCTGATGCCTGCCCAAAAAGCCTGACACCTGCAAAAAAGAGGAACACCCCGCCGATGTCCTACCCCATCGAACAAAAGCTCGTTATTGCGGTGGCGTCCAGTGCCCTGTTTGATTTGTCTGATTCCGACCGTGTGTTTCGCGAACAAGGTGAAAAAGCCTACCGGGAGTATCAGGAAACTCATCTGACCAAGCCGTTGCGAAAAGGCGTTGCCTTCCCGTTTGTGAAACGTTTTTTGAGTGTGAACCAGAAATTTCCAGAGCAGTGCCCGGTGGAGGTGGTCTTGCTTTCGCGAAACTCGGTCATTACTGGCAAGCGGGTATTTCACTCCATTCACCACCACGGCCTGAATATCAGCCGCGCAGCCTTTCTGGAGGGCAAATCGCCCTATGCTTATATTCCAGCGTTCAATGCCTCGTTGTTTCTCTCTGCCAACGCCGATGATGTGTCGCAGGCCATAGACTACGGTCACCCGGCTGGCACGGTTTTGCCTGGCAGGGTAGTGGATGATGAAGCTGATCCAGAACTGCGCATAGCGTTTGATTTTGACGGTGTAATTGCCGATGACGCCTCAGAACGGGTATTCAAAGCCGGCTCGCTGGAGGACTTTCAAGAGCACGAGACGTCCCGTTCTCAAGTTCCGCTCGGCCCCAGCCCACTTGCAGACTTATTTCGTAAGCTATCGCACCTGCAAAAGTTGGAAGACCAGGCGATGACGGACGATCCCGACTATCGGCGAGTATTGAGGATCGCCATCGTGACCGCCCGCAATGCGCCCTCCCATGAACGTGTGATTACAACCCTGGAACACTGGGGCGTGGACGCCAACGAGGTTTTCTTCTTGGGTGGAATGAAGAAAGATCGAATTCTGAAGGTGCTAAAGCCCCACATGTTTTTTGATGACCAACAATCGCACTTGCAATCCGATGCGGGAGGTATTCCGATGGTTCATATTCCGTTTGGAGTGGCCAACATTCATCCAGTTACACCGTCAAAATAAGGCTCAAAATGGCATTTCGATTTCGTAGAACAGTCTCAATTTTCCCCGGAGTTCGCATCAATCTTGGCAAGCGCGGGGTCAGCGTTTCTGCCGGTGTGCGTGGTGCCAACGTCACTTTAGGGCGGAATGGGCTTTACGGCAATGTGGGCCTTCCTGGCTCTGGAGTGTCTTATCGCAAAAGGCTGTTTAAGCCTGATAAAGCCGTGGACGCAGGCCAGTGCACAAATCAGGCAGCACCGCCGTTCGCCGACTCAGCAATGACCGACGAAATGATGCAGGTTCAGCTGAATACAAAAACCGGCGACATTGCCATTCTGGATGCCAATGGCAATCATCTTGGCGATGAGGCGCTTGAGGTTGCAAAAACACACGCCCGGCAACGCCTGGAAGACACGCTTCAACAGCAGGTGGACAGCCATAACCGGACGATGGCAAGAATCATCAGCGTGCACTGGGATACTCCGGCGCCTGACCATTTCCCCACGCTGGTGGCCGAGCCTTTTGATGCGCCCGAGCCGGAAGCGCCGGCGTTACGGACACTGGATTGGCTGGCCTACCTTTGCCCTGCCCGGCGCCGAACCTTCACAGACTCCAATGAGCGCAAGCGTCAACGATATCAAAGCCAGCACGAGCAGTGGGCGCAAGAAAAGCTGGCGTTGGAACAACGTGAATCTGCCCGGGCCGATTTGTACCAAAGCGCAAGAACGGGCAACACCGACGCTATGGAGTCTGTGCTGGACGATCACATGCTGGATATTGACTGGCCACGGCAAACGGAGCTGTCATTCGAGTTGTCTGCAGATGGCAAAACGCTGATGCTGGATGTAGATTTACCGGAAATTGAAGATTTCCCCACCACCGAGTTACGTGTGTACGGGCGGGGTATTGGCGTTTCGGTAAAAGAGCTTTCTGACACAGCCTCTCGAAAACTCTACATGGCTTACGTGCATGGCGTGGGTATTCGATTGGTTGGCGAGTGTTTTGCCTGCGCGCCGTCTGTTGAGGCAGTGATTTTATCGGCCTTTACCCAAGTGGCGAGGGCCGACACTGGCCAAACCGATGACAAGTACATCTACAGTGTGAAAGTGCGCCGTAACGCCTGGGCCCGTATTCACTTTGATAATCTGGAAGCTGTGGATCCGGTTGCCGCCTTGGCAGCCTTCGAATTGCGGCGGGATATGACGAAAACCGGCATTTTTACTGCTATCGAGCCTTGGTGATGCAATCAACACCAGCGCCAAAGGGCGCCGGCTTTTACGACGCTCAAGCGAATGGCGAAGGCGCTTTCTTGAACTCTGCATAAAGTTCCGGATAATCCTCCCGCAGCTGCGACAGGCTGGCTTGTGTGTCGTCTGGCAGCATCTTGAGTAGATCCTTTTGCTCCGCATTGGTCAGATGTTTACGAAGAAATGGAAAAAGCTGCTCACGCTCGACCTTTAAGTAGGCGTGATGGGCATCAAGATAGGTTTTGAGGTCCTCGATGAAACGCTCCATAGGCACCACATGATCCGTCAGGATCATATCGAGCGTCTCAGACAGCAGGTTCAGGCGCTTGCGCAAGGCTTGATAATCCTCGCCCATTCGGCGGCTTAACGCCTCGGCTTCGGGCGCCTTGGCCAGCAGATGTTCGCTGTACAGACGCTCCAGAGGCATGATGAAGCCGTCCATGTATTCGAGGATGTAGTCCGCAACCTCACGTATCAGATGAAAGTCTGGGCGCTCGCCCTGCTCCAGGCTCTTGTGCCTGATCAAGAGTACGTGCAGCAACCGAGCCATGCTGGCGTGATCGCGACGCAATTGGCTAAGACTGGCCATGATAAAGTCTCCTCTTCTGGTGCGTAGCAGCTATCCCCCAATATTAGCGGGGAGATTCAGAAATAGACATCCGGCCACCGTGGCCAATTCCTGTTCAGGAGTCATTCTTTTGGGATCTATACTGGCTTGCCAGTTATTGTAATACCAGAGCCGGCGGGCGGCGTAAATCTGAACTTCCTCTTTACTTCTGTACAGGATGCTTGTTTGGCGACTATTTTGAGTTGTTTTTGAAGTAATTCATCATCAAAGAGGCCGAAGTAAAAAATCTCTTGCTGATGAACAACGTATCGAAACCCGTTAGAAGATCATGGCGCAACCGGGTACTGCACAGATTTGGAATGAAATTAACGATTTGTTCTACAGTGGCACCTGGCCCAATCCAATAAACCAACCAAACCACTTTCCTGATAGAATTGACGGCTCAAAAAGCAGGCAACATCAAGCAGAAAGTGAGTATTACAGTGCCTTTAGACAACGCCGCAAAATTTGTTCAAGCCATCAAACCAACCAGCGTAGAGCCTTCTCGGCGGTTTTCGGTCGCGCCCATGATGGACTGGACAACCCCGCATTATCGTTACATGGCGCGCCAGCTCAGCAAGCACGCACTGCTGTACACCGAGATGGTCACAACCGGCGCGTTGATTCACGGCGATACCGAGCGGTTTTTACACCACAACGCGGCAGAATATCCGCTGGCGTTGCAGTTGGGCGGCAGCAATACCGACGAGCTGGCGCATTGTGCGGACCTGGCGCAGCGATTCGGGTTTAGCGAAGTGAACCTGAATGTGGGCTGCCCCAGCGACAAGGTGCAGAACAATATGATCGGCGCCTGCCTGATGGGTCATCCGGATATGGTGGCAGCGGGCTTCAAGGCGATGCAGGCGGCTACAGACATACCGGTCACGGTGAAACACCGCATTGGTATCAATGGCCGCGAATCTTGGGATGAGCTGTGCGGATTTATTGAGACGGTGGCAGCTGCAGGCTGTAAAACCTTTATCGTTCACGCCCGTATCGCGGTACTGGAAGGGCTAAGCCCGAAAGAAAATCGCGATGTGCCGCCGCTGAAATACGATTGGGTGTATCGCTTGAAGGCCAAGTATCCGCAGCTGGAAATCGTCATCAACGGTGGCATAAAAACCGTGAATGAATGCCACCAGCACCTGGCACGTACCGACGGCGTTATGCTGGGCCGCGAGGCGTATCACAACCCTTGGATCTTGACTCAGGTAGACAGCGAATTTTTTGGCGAGCCGGAAAAAGCCGTTAGCCGCCATGAAGCTCTGGAAGCCATGTACCCGTTTATTGAACAAGAGCTGGCGCGCGGCGTGTATCTGGGCCATATTTCCAGGCACATGCTGGGATTATTTCACGGTGTTCCGGGTGGGCGCCAATTCCGCCGTTACATCAGCGAAAATTCCCACAAGCCAGGCGCCGGACTGGATGTTTTACGCCAGGCTCTGGCCAAGGTTCCACCCATCGGAATCGCCACAGCGTTTACCGAAGCGTAATGCCATTTAATGGCTGAATAACCTTTGATCGTCTTGTTCGGCCTGCGATGGCCCGTTACTGTAGTGATTCATACTTGTTTAATACCCACGTAACCGACGTAGCAGGACATCAGCGCGAATGAGCAACAAGCTTGAGCAACTGAAAACCATGACCACCGTCGTAGCTGACACCGGCGATCTGGATGCCATCGCCGCCTGGCGCCCGCAAGATGCCACCACCAACCCGTCACTTCTGCTCAAGGCCGTTGAGTCTGATGCTTACCAGCCGATGGTCAACAAGGCCATTGCTGCGGCAAAACGTCAGGCCGGCACAAGTTCGGGCCGGTCTGGTCCGGCCACCGATATTCTGGCGGTACTGGCCGGCGGCGAAATTCTGCGGCTGATTCCCGGCGTGGTGTCTACCGAAGTAGACGCCCGCCTGTCGTTTGACACCGTCGGCACACTGGCGCGCGCACGGCGGATGGTGGCGCTTTATGACCAACAGGGTGTTGATACCCAGCGCGTGCTGGTCAAGATTGCCGCCACTTGGGAGGGCATCAAAGCCGCCGAGCAGCTGGAAAAAGAAGGTATTCGCTGCAACCTTACGCTGTTGTTCTCGTTCGCCCAGGCCGCTGCTTGTGCGCAAGCCGGGGTCTCGCTGATTTCACCGTTTGTTGGCCGTATTATGGACTGGCATCTGGCAGACAGCGGTCGCGACAGCTTTCCAGCCAGTGAAGACCCGGGCGTGCTGTCGGTGGCACGTATCTATAATTATTACAAAACCAACGATTTTAACACCGCGGTGATGGGCGCCAGTTTCCGCAACGTCGAGCAAATTGAGATGTTGGCCGGCTGTGACCGGCTGACCATAAGCCCGGCGCTGATGCAGACGCTCCAGAACGAAACGGGTTTGCTTGAGCGCAAGCTCAACCCGAAAGACGCTCGCTCTAAAGACAAGCGCAGCCACATGGATGAGAAGCAGTTCCGTTGGGACTCAAACAACGATGCCATGGCGACCGAAAAGCTGGCACACGGCATTCGGCTCTTTGCGGCCGACCAGCTGAAACTGGAAACGCGGATACGCCAGCGGGCTGAAGCTGCGCAGTAAACCTCGAGGGCACACCCATGCTAGCCATTCTTTACCCTGACACACCGATGGACGGCGACGCTTATCGCACCACGCTGAATTTTTTGGAAAATTTGCCAGGCGTCTCAGTGCGCGTTCACGAAATTCAAGGCGCCGCACAGCGGTTAACCGAAGTGTACTTGCTGGGCAACACCAAAAGCCTCAACAAAGAAGACATTGAAGCGTTGCCGGCGGTCGAGCGGGCTGTCCGCATTTCCGAAGATTACCGAATTCTGGGACGCCATAAAGACGACAATCGTCAAAACGGTTTTATCTACAACGGCGTAGAATTCGACCAGTCCAACCTGAATATTTTTGCCGGCCTGTGTGCGGTGGATGTGCCCGAACACGTTGAGCAAATGATGCAGGCGCTGGAGCAGCACGGCGAAGTCTGTACCCGCATGGGTGCGTACAAACCACGCACCAACCCCTATTCGTTTCAGGGCCACGGCAAAGGTTGCTTGCCCTGGGTGTTTGAAAAAGCCGGCAAGCACGGCATTAAGGTGGTGGCCATGGAAATTACCCATGAAAGCCACATTGAAGAAATTGATACCTGCCTGGAAAAGCTGGGGCGCCCTACCGGCGTTATGCTGCAAATTGGCACTCGCAACACTCAGAACTTTGAGCTTCTGAAGGCCATTGGTCGCCAGAGCACCTACCCGGCGCTGCTCAAGCGTGGCTTCGGTATTACTCTGAACGAGTCTTTAAACGCGGCGGAATACCTGGCGTCGGAAGGCAATGCCAACGTTATTTTCTGCTTACGCGGTATGAAAACCGAAGCGGGCCAGCCTCACCGCAACATGGTGGATTTTGCCCACGTGCCCACGGTAAAGCGCTTGACCCGCATGCCGGTGTGTATTGACCCGTCTCATTCTGTGGGCAGCCGTGACCGCGCGCCAGATGGCGTTCTGGAAGTGATGCACGCTACCGCACAGGGCGTTGTAGCTGGCGCCAACATGGTGCTGGTAGATTTCCATCCAAAGCCGGAAAAGGCTCTGGTAGACGGTCCTCAGGCGCTGCTGATGAACGAATTGCCGGCGTACCTGGAAGACATCCGTCTGTGCCACGACACCTGGAAAAAGCGCCAAGCCATTTATCAGACTGCCAAGGATTCAATGGCCAAATGATTGTATACGGACACCGCGGTGCCAAAGGCGAAGCTCCGGAGAACACCTTGGAGGGCTTTGTGCATGCCCACCGCCAGGGCATACGCCACTTTGAGCTGGATCTGGTGCTGTCAAAAGACGGCGTTCCCGTGCTGGTGCACGATTTAACGGTGGATCGAACAACCGCGTTTAAGGGGCACGTTAGCGAATACACCCTGGCAGAGTTGACCGGTATGGACGCGCGCCGCAACGTCAGTTCCTGGCCAAGCCCGGTGGGCATTCCCAGCCTGGATCAGTTGCTGGATCGATTTGACGATCTTGAACACTTGCAGCTGGAGGTAAAAAGCGATAAATCCCCGCGCATGAACGTGCTCAGCAACCGGCTGACGGAAATCATTCAGGCACGGCGGCTTTATGACAAAGTGGCTGTGACGTCGTCTGATGTTCATTTTTTGAAAGAAATTCGCCGGCGTGATCGCAATATACGATTGGGACTGGTGGCAGAACGCAAGTTTCCACGGCCGATGAACACTGCCAGCCGCCTGGAAGTGGAATACCTGTGCATCAACTGGAAGTTGCTCAGTAAAGAGCTGGTGGAGCACGCCCATCGCAAGGGTATGCACGTATCGGCGTGGACGGTAAACCGCATTTTCGACATGCTGGAACTGGAAAAAATGGGGGTAGACAGCATTATTACCGATTACCCGACCAGCACCATAACCTACTTTGACAATCGCACCCGTTACCGGCGTGCTCTGCCCGATAGCAGTGGGATCACTGCGCCGGGCAAGCAGCAGGCGACGAGCGCTCACTACAGCCGTTAGAAAATCCGGTTCAGCCCGTTCAGCGCTGCTACCCGATAGGCTTCTGCCATAGTCGGGTAGTTGAACGTAGTATTGATAAAGTAGTTTAGCGAGTTTGCATCGCCTTTCTGATTCATGATGACCTGGCCGATGTGAATAATCTCTGCAGCTTGGTCACCAAAGCAATGAATACCCAAAATTGCACGGGTTTCACGGTGGAACAGAATTTTCAGCATGCCCACCGGCTCGCCGGTAATCTGCGCTCGCGCCAGGTCTTTGAAAAACGCTTGGCCCAGTTCGTAGGGCACTTTTGCTTCGGTCAGTTCACGCTCGGTTTTACCCACCGAACTGATTTCTGGAATGGTGTAAATGCCGGTTGGCACGTCTGACACAAAGCGGAAGTAATCGTCTTGGACAATGTCAGAAGAGGCAGATCGGCCCTGATCATAAGCGGCACTGGCCAGGCTGGGCCAGCCAATTACGTCGCCAACAGCGTAGACGTTCTCTACCTCGGTACGGTAATGGTCGTCTACCGCCAGTTGGCCACGGCCATTGGCCTGCAGACCGATGTTTTCCAACGCCAGTTTGTCAGTGTTACCGGTGCGACCGTTACACCACAGAAACGCGTCCGCCCGAATCTTCTTACCGGATTTAAGGGACAACACTACGCCGTGGTCGTCGCCGTCTACGGATTCGTATTCTTCATTGTGCCGCACCAGAACGCCATTATCGCGCAGGTGATAGCTCAGGGCGTCAGAAATATCGTCATCCAGGAACGTCAGCAAGCGGCTGCCCGGATTGATTAAATCCACCTTTACACCAAGCCCGGCGAAGATAGAGGCGTACTCTGAGCCAATTACCCCTGCCCCATAAATAATTAAGGTGCGCGGCGTATGGGATAGGTTCAGAACGGTGTCTGAATTGTAAATACGGTGATGACGAAAGTTCAAATCTGGCGGCAAATAGGGGCGCGAGCCCGAAGCAATGATCGCTTGCTTGAAGTGCAGGGTTTCCACGCCTTTGCTGCCGTGTACTTCCAGCTCGTTTTTATCAACAAACGAAGCACTGCCGTTAACCAGGTCAATACGGTTGCGAGAATAAAACTGGGTGCGCTGTTTAACCTGCGTGCCAATCACTTTTTGAGCGTTCTGCAAAACATGCGGGAACGAAAACCATCGCGGCTCGCCGATATCGCGGAACATTTGGTTGGTATTGAAAGTGATGATCTGTTTGACCGAGTGGCGCAAGGCTTTCGAAGGAATGGTACCCCAGTGGGTACAGTTGCCGCCTACGGTGTTTTTGTCTTCAACAATGGCTACGCGCTTGCCGTTTTTCGTTGCGTTCATCGCAGCACCTTCGCCGGACGGTCCGGCGCCGATAACCACTACGTCGTAATGCTGTTCGGGCATACCCGCAGTAACTCCTTATCTGGGTCAAAGTTGTACGTTATTGTCTGTTTTTGCTCAGCTTTTAGGGCGATTGGCATCGTAGCCCAGACTGCTACCTGCCGCGCCATCAACGCGCTCGCTGTTTTCTTCACATTTCTGGTTGTTGCCGCCGCATAACTCGCAAGAAGAACTGATGCCTAACGCGCCAATGCCACCGCAGGTACCGCTGATCGGTTTGCGGCCAAAAATAACGCCCACCGACATGCCCGCTACCAGCAGAATCATAATAAAAAACACCAGAATGAAAGTGCCCATGCTGTTCTCCCGCTACTGGGTTATAAAAGATGAAAATGCCGGTGTGTAGTGGGTTTCGAACTCCACCTCACCGCGCACTATAAAATAAGCCGGTATGTTCTGGCGGACTGCCAACGCCATGGCATCCTCGAACCCCATCACAGTAAAGCCGGTAGCTAGGGCGTCAGCGCGCATACAATTTTTCGCAATCACGGTGACCGACGCCAAGTTGTGGGTAATCGGTTTGCCGTTCTGTGGGTCCAATGTATGCGAATAGCGCTGTCCGTTAACTTCGTAATAGTTACGGTAGTTACCGGAAGTGGCCAAGGCACGATGATTCCGGGCGCTGTCCACGGCTGAGGCTTCGTCCACCACACCACCCAACGCGACTATGCGATTCACCTTCTCTGCGGCATTTCCGGGTGTTTCAATGGCCAGGCGCCAGGCCGAACCATCGGGCTTGCGACCTCCAACGCTGACTTCACCACCAATTTCCACCAAATAGCCGCTAATGCCTTCTGCGGCCAAATAGCGGGCGACTTCATCAACGCCAAAACCTTTGGCAATGGCACTCAAATCCAGATACTGCGCTTCACGGGTCCGTATAGCCGGGGGTTGGTCGCGCAGCTCAATTTTTCCATGACCGGTGCGGCTCAATACTTTGGTCAACGTGGCTTCGTCCGGCACTCTGTCTGGTCGCGCATCCGGGCCAAAACCCCATAGATTGACCACAGGCCCCAAGGTGATATCAAAAGCGCCGTCGGTGAGCGCTGACACCGCCTCCGCTTCCAGCAGCACGGTGTATAAGGATGCTGACAGCGCGGTCCAGTCGGACTGGTCTGGCAGCGCGTTAAAACGTGACAGTTCGGAATCTTCACGCCAGGTCGACATGGCTGCGTCTACGCCGCCCAGAACCTGCTCAATACCGCCGGCAAGCTGTTGCAGCCGAGCCTGGTCATCTTCCATCACCACACTGACGTGGTAACGAGTGCCAAAGATCGGCCCGGAGATTTCCCAGACCTGTTGTTCCGACTTAAACGAACAACCCGCCAGGGCTGCCACAATCAGTGCAAAAAACACACTGATCACGACCGTCCAAGCGGGTTTAACCACCTTAAATAGCATCAGTATTTTACTAGCCTCCTGTATTAGCCACCAAAGTCATCCAACATGATGTTTTCATCTTCCACGCCCAGATCTTTCAGCATCTTGATAACCGACGCGTTCATGATCGGCGGCCCGCACATGTAAAACTCGCAGTCTTCGGGCGCCGGGTGATCTTTCAGGTAGTTTTCGAACAACACATTGTGGATAAATCCGGTGTCACCACTCCAGTCGTCGTTTGGTTGCGGATCAGACAAAGCCACGTGCCACACAAAGTTGTCGTTGTCTCTGGCCAAACCGTCAAAGTCTTCAACGTAGAACATTTCCCGTACGCTGCGCGCACCATACCAGAAGCTGATCTTGCGCTTGGAGTTCAGACGTTTGAGCTGGTCAAAGATGAGGGAACGCATGGGCGCCATGCCGGCACCGCCGCCCACAAACACCATTTCTGCGTCGGTCTTCTTGGCAAAGAACTCACCGAACGGGCCCATTACCGTCATCTTGTTCCCCGGTTTCAAATCAAACACAAAGCTCGACATGATTCCCGGGTTGTGACTGGTGCCCGGAGGCGGCGTGGCAATACGAATGTTAAACTTCAGTACGCCCTTCTCTTCCGGGTAGTTAGCCATGGAGTAAGCACGGATCGTGTCTTCTTTATTAATGGCCTGGTAGCGCCAGATATCGTGCTTGTTCCAATCTTCACGAAACTCTTCTTCGATCGAAAATTCTTTAAAGTCAATTTCGTACTCCGGGCACTCCAGCTGCACGTAACCGCCGGCACGGAAGTCAACTTCTTCGCCCTCTGGCAACTTCAGAATCAGTTCTTTGATGAAGGTGGCCTGGTTGTGGTTGCTCACCACCTCGCATTCCCACTTCTTAACACCGAAGAACTCTTCCGGCACTTCAATTTTCATGTCCTGCTTCACTGGAACCTGGCACGACAGGCGCCAACCTTCCTTTTCTTCTCGATTGGTAAAGTGGGTTCTTTCGGTCGGCAGCATAGATCCGCCGCCGTCAAAAACCTTGCACTTACACTGGGCGCAAGTGCCGCCGCCGCCACAGGCAGACGACAGGAAAATACCGCTGCCGGCCAATGTGTTCAGCAGCTTGCCGCCGGCTTCGGTTTGCACCGTGTGCTCGGGGTCGTCGTTGATTTCGATGGTCACATCACCGGTACTGACTAGCTTGGAGCGGGCCGCGAGAATAATCGCAACCAGCGCCAAGACAATCACAGTGAACATGACTACGCCGAGAATAATTTCTGTATTCATGGTCTCGCCTTTTCGTTTATCTGAATCGCTGGATGAACTATAAGGAAATGCCGGAGAAGGACATAAAGCCCAATGACATCAAACCAACGGTAATAAAGGTTATGCCCAAGCCTCGCAGGCCATCCGGTACGTCGCTGTACTTGAGTTTTTCCCGAATGCCGGCCAAAGCCACAATAGCCAGTGCCCAACCTACGCCGGCGCCGAAGCCGTACACCACACTCTCACCGAAGGTGTAGTCGCGCTCAACCATAAACAGGGCCGCACCCAAAATAGCGCAGTTCACTGTTATAAGCGGCAAAAACACCCCAAGTGCGGCGTACAACGCCGGTATGTACTTGTCCAGAACCATTTCCATGATCTGCACGATTGCAGCAATTACACCAATGTACGTAATCAATCCCAAAAAGCTTAGGTCTGTGTTGGGCAATCCGGCCCAAGACAGCGCTCCTTCACGCAGGATATTGTTGTAGATCAGGTTATTCACCGGCACGGTAAGGGTCAGTACCACCACCACGGCAATACCCAAACCAGTTGCGGCTTCGATCTTTTTAGAGATCGCCAGAAAGGTACACATACCCAGAAAGAAGGCCAAAGCCATATTTTCAACGAAAATAGCCTTAACCAGCAGGCTGATGTAATGTTCCATCAGAAGGCCTCTTTATGGGTATGGCGAGACATTTTGAAGTCTGCCTCTTCCACCTGCTCGGGCTTCCAGGCGCGCAGGGCCCAGATTGCCAGACCAATGATATAAAACGCGCTGGGCGGCAATAACAACAACCCGTTGGGGACGTACCAGCCACCCTGACTGACTGGCACCAGCAGGGTAACGCCAAACAGCGAACCGGCGCCCAGCAACTCACGGAAGAAAGCGACAAACAGCAGCATCACCGAGTAGCCCATGCCGTTGCCGATGCCATCCAGAAAGCTGAGCCAAGGCCCGTTTTTCATTGCAAAACCTTCGGCGCGGCCCATAACGATGCAGTTGGTAATGATAAGACCAACGAATACGGACAGCTGCTTGGACACTTCATAGGCGTACGCCTTTAGCAACTGATCCACCACGATAACCAGAGACGCAATAATAGTCATCTGGGCGATGATGCGAATACTGTTCGGAATCTTCGCCCGCACCAACGATACTGCCAGGTTGGAAAACGCGGTTACTGCAATGACAGAAAGACACATAACAATGGTGACGTTCATGCTGGTGGTTACCGCCAGCGCTGAACAGATACCCAGAATCTGCAATCCAATCGGGTTGTTACTGAAAATCGGTTCAAATAGAACCTGTTTTGCGGTCATATCAGACATGATCAGACCTTCCCTTCACGAAGTTTCTTGAGGAACGCCGCGTAGCCACGGTCGCCCATCCAATAATTTACCAAATTCTCTACCCCGCGGCTGGTCAAGGTGGCACCAGAAAGCGCGTCTACTTTGTGTTGACTGTTGGCGGTATTGGCATCAACACCGCCTTTTACCAGGCGAATCTGTGGCTCGGCTTTATTTTCGTCGTAAAGCTGCTTACCCACCCACTGTGACTTCCAGCGCGGGTTATCCACCTCACCTCCCAGGCCCGGCGTCTCCGCATGGGCGTAAAAGCCCAAGCCTTCAATGGTGTTCAGGTCGCCCTCAAGGGACACAAAACCATACAAAGTGGACCACAAACCGTAACCGTGGACCGGCAGTACAACGCGCGTCACCTTATCGCCTTCGCGCAGCAAATAGACCTTGGCTACGTTAGGACGACGCTTTATGCCCGCCATATCTTCTTTGGGGGGGATCTTGGTGGACATATCCGGGTCAGACGAGGCTTTGTACATGTCAAACTTCATCGGGTCTTGCACATTGACCGACTCAGGTTCAACAAAGGCACCAGAATCCAGGTCTACCAAGCGAACGTCGAAGCGGGTGAAGATATCCTCGATCTGCTCGGCGCTGGCGGCTTCCGGTAAAATACCTGAGGCCGCCAGGATGTTGGTTTTGATATCCAGGTTCTGATTCTTGATCTGTGCCGGACGCAGCAATACTGAAGCGGTCGACACGATGACTGAAAACACGATACTCAGTATCAAAGCGACCATTAACGTTCTGGAAACTGTTTCTTTAGCTTTAGCCACGAGCGAGCCTCCGTTTAACATTGGCCTGAACAACGTAGTGGTCCATCAGCGGGGCAAACAGGTTGGCGAACAGAATTGCCAGCATGATGCCTTCGGGGAAGGCCGGGTTTACAACGCGTATCAGAACGGTCATTACGCCCACCAGAATACCAAAGCACCAGCGGCCGGTGTGGGTCATGGCAGACGATACCGGGTCCGTCGCCATAAACATCATGCCGAAGGCAAAACCACCAATCACCAAGTGCCAGTACGCAGGCACGGCAAACATAAGATTCGTTTCTGACCCCACCACATTCATTAGCAACGAGGTCGCAATCATGCCTAGCAACACGCCCCCGACAATACGATAAGACGCTATTTTCATGATCAGCAACACGGCACCACCGGCCAACACAGCCAGGGTCGAGGTTTCACCCATAGAGCCCTGAATGGTGCCCGTAAATGCGTTCGCCCAACCAATCTGGCTTTCCAGAGCTTCAACGCCGCCGCTGGCAGCCCAGCTCAGGGATGTCGCACCACTAAAACCGTCAACCGCTGTCCACACCGTATCACCGGAAATTTGCGCCGGATAGGCGAAATACAGGAAAGCACGGCCGGTCAGCGCCGGGTTGAGAAAGTTTTTGCCAGTTCCACCAAACACTTCTTTGCCGATCACAACACCAAAAGTAATGCCCAAAGCCACTTGCCACAAAGGCACGGTAGGTGGGCAAATAAGCGCGAACAAAATCGAGGTTACGAAAAAGCCTTCGTTGATTTCATGGCGACGCACGGTGGCAAACATCACTTCCCAAAACCCGCCGACAACAAAGGTTACCGCGTAAATGGGAATGAAATAGGCCATACCGTAGATGAAATTATCCAGCAGGCCGGCACCCGCGCCGGTTGCCGCCAAAGCGTTGATAAACACGGTGCGTAAGCCGCCGTCTCCGATCAAAGCCTCTGGATTGGTGGCCAGGTAGCTGTTGGCCTGAAAGCCGATGTTCCACATGCCGAAGAACATGGCCGGGAAAGTACACAGCCACACCGTGATCATGATGCGTTTCAGGTCGATGCCGTCGCGCACGTGAGAGGTGGATTTGGTGACCGAACTGGGCGAGTAAAAAACGGTGTCTATCGCTTCGTAGAGCGCGTACCAACGCTCGTGACGACCGCCTTTTTCAAAATGATGCTCGATTCCGTCGAGAAACTGTCTAATAGCCATAACTTAGCCCTCGATCTCAATGCGGGTCAGATTCTCTCGGAGAATTGGCCCGTATTCATATTTACCCGGACACACGAAGGTGCACAGAGCCAGATCTTCTTCATCCAGTTCCAGTGCGCCCAGCTTCTGGGCCATCTCCGTGTCGCCGATGATTAGCGCCCGTAACAACTGGGTTGGCAATATGTCCAACGGCATGACGCGCTCATAGGAGCCCACTGGAACCATCGCTCTCTCGCTGCCGTTGGTGCTGGTATTGAAGTTGAATCGTTTGCCACCGGTCAGTTTTGACAGGTAGATGTTCAGTGTCGAGAATTTATTCACGCCCGGCGACAGGTAGGCCATGAAATGCCGGCTATTGCCCTCAGCCAGCACCGACACCTGATTGGCGAAACGCCCCAGATAGGCGCAGGTATCTTCAGCCCGTCGACCGCCAAACACCGAGCCCGATATTGGGCGCAGTTCGCAGTCGGTTTCGGTTTCGCCGTCCAACAGCTCAACCAGACTGGCTCCTAAACGTGTACGAACCAGACGAGGTTTCAGAGCTTTAGGGCCACCAATTGCGACCACGCGTTCAACCGGAAGTTCGCCGGTAATGAACAGCTTACCGATATCAATCACGTCCTGATAATTCACAGACCACACAGTTTTGCTGAGCGATACCGGGTCCAGGTGATGAATATGGGTGCCTACGTTGCCGGCAGGGTGAACGCCGTCACACTGATTGACTTCAATGGCATCGGATTCGGGCACTGCCACGTTTGAGCCAGGCTTGCCTGTGACAAAAACCTTGCCAGCGGTCAGCTTGGCCACAATACTTAAGCCGTTTTCAAAGGCCTTGCTGTTCTCGGCAATGATGATGGTAGGGTCTGCGGCCAGCGGGTTGGTATCCATCACCGACACGAAGATTGAATGAGGCGCCGAGTCAATAGCCGGCACTTTGCTGTACGGGCGCGTTACCAGCGTCGCCCACAACCCGGATTCAACCAGGTTATCAACAACCTGCTGGCGCTCCAGGCCGGCAATATCAGCAGCGCTGTAACGCGCAAACGTTTCCGCCTCGTTGCCATCAATTTCGATAACAATCGATTGGAAAACCCGACGCTCACCCCGGTTGATTTCTTTCACCACGCCCGCTGCCGGTGAGGTGAAACGAACGCCTTCGGTCTTCTTATCCGTAAACAGCAGCGTGCCTCGTTTAACGCGATCCCCTTCCTTTACAACCATCGTCGGTTTCATGCCGTTGTAGTCAAAGCCGACAAGTGCCACGTGGCGAATCGGTTTGCCGTCGGTGATGGTCTGTTCGGGGACGCCGCTGATGGGAAGATCCAGACCTTTTGTGATCTTTATCATTAGCCTCATCCAATCATCAAAACTATTCGATGTATTTACCACGTCAGACGCATTGCCTCGAACTCTCCGCACAGACTTCACCAATTTGGTGTTAAGTGGTTTGCCATAAAGCGGTTGGCGTTACGCCAGCTCAGACCGTTGGCAGAAGAAGGATAAGAGGTGGGCGTCAGACATAACCAAAATCGACACCATTATAGAGAGTCGAGGCCAGCATTTCCACCGCAAAGGCCCACCAGTTTGTTGCTTCAGGTGAAGAGGGTGTGATTGCACCGCGCCAGAAAAAAGCCCCACCAGCGAAAACTGAAAGGGCTTTTATTCACTCATCAGGCAATGACTTCAAAGCCAGCACGACCCATTCAGCCGCGGGCACGCCTGGGGAAAATGGGGTAGTTAATGCCGGCCATCTGGCTAACAACCCTTATAACCTGTGCGCTGTAGCCAAATTCGTTGTCGTACCAAACGTACAGAATCAAGCGTTTACCGGCAGCAATCGTTGCTTGAGCGTCCACAATACCGGCGTGGCGCGAGCCAACAAAATCGGTCGACACCACTTCTGTAGAGTTTACATAGTCAATCTGCTTTTGCAGTTCGGAGTGCAGCGCGATGTCGCGCAGATATTCGTTAACGCTTTCTACATCCACGTCTGTTTTCAAATTCAGGTTCAGAATCGCCATGGAAACGTTAGGCGTGGGCACACGAATGGCGTTACCCGTCAGTTTACCTTTCAATTCTGGCAGCGCCTTTGACACCGCCTTGGCGGCGCCGGTCTCGGTAATGACCATGTTCAGCGGCGCACTGCGGCCACGGCGGCTACCCTTGTGATAGTTGTCGATCAGGTTCTGGTCGTTGGTGTAAGAATGCACCGTTTCTACGTGACCGTCTTCAATGCCGTATTCGTCGTAGATGGCCTTCAGCACCGGGGTAATGGCGTTGGTGGTGCACGAGGCGGCCGACAGAATTTTGTCGTCGTCGGTAATCCAGTCGTTATTGATTCCGTAAACAATGTTCTTGATATCGCCCTTGCCCGGCGCGGTCAGCATCACGCGGCCAACGCCTTTGGATTCCAGGTGCAAGCCCAAGCCTTCTTTGTCGCGCCACATGCCGGTGTTATCGATCACGATGGCGTTGTTGATGCCGTACTGAGTGTAGTCCACCTGGTCGGGTCCGGCGGAGTAAATCACTTTAACAAAGTTGCCGTTGGCGATCAGCGCGGAATTTTCCGCATCCACACGAATAGTGCCATTAAAAGGGCCGTGAACGGAGTCGCGGCGCAGCAGACTGGCACGCTTTTCCAGATCGTTGTCAGCACCGCCATGACGCACAACGATGGCACGCAAGCGCAGGTTGTTACCGCCACCGGCCTTTTCAATCAGAATGCGGGCTAGTAAGCGGCCGATGCGGCCAAAACCGTAAAGTACGATGTCTTTGGTGTCATTTTGAGCGTCTTCTTCCGACTGGGAAGCGTACAGTCCCGCGATGGATCCGATTTCCTGGGCCAGAAACTCATTCAGGTCACCACCAACGGCGCGAAATTTAACCGCCAGCTTGCCGATATCCACGTGGCCACGCCCCAGCTCCATGGCGTCCATCGCCTGAAGAATGGGCAGGGTGTCGTGGACCGACAGCTCGCTGTCTTCAACTTGACGCACATAGCGGTGGGCGCGAATGATGTCAATCACTGACTGGTTGATCACCGAGCGGCCGTAAACCGACGTCACAACATTGTTGCGGCGGTACAGACGTCCAATGAGCGGGATCATGGCTTCGGCGGTAGACTCGCGCTCTGTCCAGTTCGACAGGTGCTGGTGGATCTGTTCGTGGCTCACAGTTTGGGACCTCTGAATCGAAACGTTTTGGGCATGCAAAGTAGGCGTAAAAAAATCGGGTGACGTATTATCCAATTTAACACCGCTTACGGCAAATCCAACGCCCATTTTTACATCCACTCGACCCCTCCTGTACGGCAGCGGTATGATGGCCAGCTTATTTACCGGCTCTCGAATTCGAAAAAGGCACATTTTCCAACATGACCAGCACTATCCTGCTCGCCCCGGAATTCCCAAAAAAACCTGCCGATCATCGTGTCTGGGGCCAGCTTCATGGCAGCAGTGACGCTCTGGCAGTTTGTGAAAGCGCGCGCAACCATCAAGGATTAACCTTGGTGATCACCCGCAGCACCGCCGATGCCATCCGTCTGGAACAGGCAATGCGATTTTTTCTGGGTCTGCCAGCGGAAGAAGACGGCCCGGCCATAAGCGCCGATGGTTTGGAATTGCTGTCGCTGCCAGACTGGGAAACCCTGCCTTACGATCAGTTTTCGCCCCATCAGGATATTGTTTCCCGCCGCATTCGCACCTTGCATCGCCTGCCCTCTACCGCACGCGGCGTGCTTGTTGTCCCTGCGCGCACCCTGATGCATCGGTTACCGCCGGTGAACTACTTGCAGGGCAACACCCTGCTATTGAAAGTTGGCCAATCGCTGGACATCAGCAGCTGGCGCTTGCAGCTCGAAGCAGCCGGCTACCGCTATGCCGACAACGTGTACGAACACGGCGAATACGCGGTGCGCGGGGCTATTCTGGACATTTTCCCCATGGGCGCCAGCCAGCCCTACCGCATTGATTTGTTCGACGACGAAATTGAAACCCTGCGCACTTTTGACCCGGACACCCAGCGCTCGGTCGATCGCATCCAGCAGGTGGAACTGCTGCCAGCGTTTGAATTCCCTTGGGATAAACAAGCCCGCTCGGCGTTTCGCGGACGCTGGTTCGAGCAATTCCCCAACGCCGACAAAAGTGCGCCGGTGT
>Ga0307936_1000512_pt1 | contig 21116 bp, 17 predicted proteins | sample OrgLakmetagenom1_FD_201839 | JGI IMG/M metagenome (GOLD analysis project Ga0307936, IMG submission 201839) | Saline water microbial communities from Organic Lake, Antarctica - #1 | ecosystem: Environmental > Aquatic > Non-marine Saline and Alkaline > Saline | place: Antarctica: Organic Lake... | reverse complement strand
AGCAGATATTCGGGTTTAAGTTATAAAAACACAAGTTTTGGAATATATCACTTAGAAAAATTTGAAAATCTCGATTCTATTTCTCAAATTGCAGCCCAAATAATTTGGTATTATATAGAAGGTGTAACTTATAGGCTACAAGAAAATCCAAGATTATATACTTCCTTGTTTACATTGTACAAAGTTCCAATAAATGATGATGTTTTGAGCTTTTATGAAAGTGAAAAAACAGGTAGGTGGTGGATTGAAATACCACATTTTGCGAGCAAACAAAATAAACTTTCTGAAGTTTCGTTCTTACCATGTAGCAAAGAAGATTATTTGAACGCATGTGACCAAACGTACCCGAATCGCTGGTATAGAGCGAAATGTAAAAATGAAGTTTAGTTAAACATGATTAAATTAGCTTCTTTTTAAGAATTATGTTGTTTTTTTGAAAATAATTAGATAGGTTTACGCCTTTAAAAAATTGATGATAATCAAGATGCATATGAAAAATATATTCCTAGTGTTCATTTTAGCTTTACTAATTGCAAGTTGCGGTAGTAGTGACCGAGGACAATTGGTTGGAGTTGAAGGTAAAAAATGGAATCCAGAAAAACCTTATGGTATGGTACTCGTTCAAGGCGGTGCTTTTATTATGGGTAAGTCAGATTATGACATTGCTGGATTGAAAAATGCTCCTACAAAAACGGTTACTGTTCCTTCCTTTTATATGGATGAAACCGAAGTTACTAATTCTGAGTATAGACAGTTTGTAGGTTGGGTTAGAGATTCTGTGGTACGCCATAAACTAGCTGAAGCAGCAGAATTAGCTGGTGATGTTCAAGACGGCGGCGGTAGAAATAATCAGACCATTGGTGCTTTCGCATTTAAGAATGCAGGTGATCAAGAAGCAGGTGAGTTAACTGCTTTTCAAGAATTCTCCAAGCATTATGATCCTTTGCAACAAAAAATCAATTGGGATATAGATATCATTTGGAATACTGAAGAATATCCAGACGCAGATTATGTATATGTTATGGATGAGTTTTATCTTCCTGGTGAGCAGTCTTACAATGGAGAACGTATGTTAGATGTTACTCAATTTGCATATTCTTTGAAATATATGGATGTGGAAGCTGCTGCTCGTGCTAAGGGTGACAGAACTAACTTTATTGAAGAGAAAGATGTTTTAGTTTACCCAGATACTACGGTATGGATTAAAGATTTTAGCTATTCTTACAACGAACCATTACATAACGACTATTTTTCTCATGCAGCTTATGATAATTATCCTGTAGTTGGTGTAGATTGGAATCAAGCCCGAGCATTTTCTGATTGGAGAACTCAATATTTAAATGGATTTAGAAAGTCAAAAGGACTAGAACACGCAAATTATTTTAGATTACCAACTGAAGCAGAATGGGAGTACGCAGCTCGTGGAGGTTTACAATCTGCTACTTTTCCATGGGGTGGGCCTTATGCTAAAGATGATAGAGGATGTTTTTTAGCTAATTTCAAGCCTTTACGTGGTGATTATGCAGCAGATGAAGCTTTGTATACAGTAGAGGCGGACTCTTATCAACCTAATGATTTCGGTTTGTATAATATGTCAGGTAATGTTTCTGAATGGGTCGGTGATTCGTATGAGCCAGATTCCTATGAGTACATGTCTAGTATGAGTCCAAATGTAAATAATAAAGAAAATAAGCGTAAAGTTGTACGTGGTGGGTCATGGAAAGATGTAAGCTACTTTTTGCAAGTGAGCTCACGAGATTTTGAATACGTAGATACTGCAAGAAGTTATATTGGCTTCAGAACAGTACAAGATTACTTAGGGAACAATCTTGACCTAAGAAACAGATAACATTTAAATACAATTTAGTAAACAACAAGCAAACATAAATAACCCTAATTAAAATTAAAAAAAAATGGCAAAATCAAAAAGAGGTAAGAAAATAATGAATATGGTATATGGTCTTGGAGCAGCAGTTGTAATCCTTGGTGCCTTATTCAAAATACAGCATTTGGAATACGGATTTCTTACAGGTGGTGTAATGCTTACCATAGGTCTTGTAGTAGAAGCAATTGTATTTGCTATTTCTGCTTTTGAACCAGTTGATGATGAATTAGATTGGTCCAAAGTATATCCTGAATTAGCAGGAGGTGATTCTATGTCAGGTGGTGCTGAAGTAGAAGCGCAAGACGAACAAGGCTTATTGTCTAAGAAATTAGACGATATGTTAAAAGAGGCTAAAGTAGATTCTAAATTGATGGAAAGTCTAGGCGATAGCATCAAAAACTTTGAAGCTGCTTCTAAACACATTGCTCCAACAGCTGAAGCAATGGAGTCTCAACAAAAATACTCTAGTCAAATTTCTCAAGCAGCAACTCAAATGGAGTCTTTGAATAATCTGTATAAGGTACAAGTTGAAGCTGCTACGAAACAAACTGAAATTAACCAAGCAGTTACTGATAATGCCGGACGTTTAAAAGATCAAATGGAATCGCTTACATCTAACTTAAACTCCTTGAATGGTGTTTACGGTGGTATGTTAAGTGCAATGTCTCCTAAAAAATAAAGCTAGGACTCAAAATTCTAATTGAAATAAACGAAATTAATATTTAAAACCATTATTATATGGCATCAGGAAAGGAAACGCCAAGGCAGAAGATGATTAACCTTATGTACCTTGTTTTTATTGCAATGCTTGCACTAAACATGTCTAAGGAAGTGTTATCTGCATTTGGACAAATTAATGAATCACTTGAAAGTTCAAGTGAAAATTTTGAAGACAAAAATTCAGCAGCACTTAATGCACTTAAACAAAAGGCAGTAGACCAGCCTGCTCAATTTGCTGAAATTAAAGAAGAGGCAGTTAAGGTAGTCAATTATACTAATGAATTGTATAATTATTTTGGCGAAGTAAAAGCTGAGTTTGAGACTTCAGTAGAAGATCCTAAGGATTATGAAACCATGGATAAGGATGCTTATGTTAGCCAATACTTTAGAAAAGGAGATAAGTTGAAACCAGAAGGTGAAGCTTTTATCAACAATATGAAATCATATAAAGATAAAATGGTTGCTCTTTTAGGAGATAATCCAGCTTATGCCCCATTTGTAAAAAGTATCAACGAAAAGTTTAGTGCAGAACCGATTATGCCTAGAGATGCTGGTAAAAATGCAACTCCACTTAATTACATAAATTATCATTTTGTAGGATATCCTCTAATATCTACCATCACTAAAATATCAAATTTACAACATGATTTAAAGATTATTGAAAATGAAATTCTATCTGTTAAGTTAGCTGGACAGTTAACTTCTATTGCTTCTATGGACAACTATTCAACCTTGTTACAACAAACCAAAGGAGCATATTATCAGGGAGAAAAGTTCGATGGTTCAATTGTACTGGGACGTGTTGATGAGTCAACTGTGCCTGACCAAGTTGATTTAAAATTGAACGGCAGAAAATTAAGTAAAGGAACTGATTTTACTATTGAAGGGGGTCAAGTGAAGTTGAATGTAACTGCTTCATCAGTAGGCGATCAAACTATTGAAGGTAAATTAATTTTTAAACAAGATGGTGAAGATATAGAAGTTCCTGTTAATCAAGCTTTTCAAGTAATTACAAGACCAAATCAAGCCATTGTATCTGCAGATAAAATGAATGTGGTGTACCGTGGGGTTGATAATCCTATAACCGTATCAATGCCTGGTGTTTCAGAAAATAATGTTTCTGCATCTGCACCTGGGTTACAAAAGGTTTCTGGTTCTAAGTATAATCTTAAACCTTCAACTGGTACAGAAGTTAAAATAAATGTTACTGGAACTATTGATGGACAGTCTTTTCCATCCTCTGCAGTATTTAGAATTAAATCTTTACCAAGACCAACAGGAACTATCCGTGGACAAATTCCTGATGGAAAACCAATTGGTATCTCTAAAAGTGCATTGTCACGTTCTCCTGTAGGAGCTGAGTTTGAAAACTTTGACTTTGATATTACGGCAGTTGTTAAACGTTTCTCCGTTCGTGTACCTGGAAGACCAGCCATTACTGTTAGTGGAAATACATTTGATAGTGCTGCACAACAATTATTAAACTTTACCAATTCTGGTGATGTACTTACCATCTTTGATATCCGTGCAGATGTTCCTGGTGTAAACGTACCAAGTCCTACTTCTTTTGAAGTACAATTAAACTAAAAACAATATTATGAAATTATTGGTTCTTAAAATATCCTTTCTTTTTCTTGTTTTATTTGGCTGGAAATCTTTTTCTCAGTCTAATATCTTAAATGCAAAAACACCTAAAGAAGTTGGTGTTATGACTGAAGATCAAAAGTCAGGAAATGTGGATAAGCCCTTAGAATATGGGTTCATTGCAGATCGAGATATTCTTTGGTCTAAAACCATTTGGGAAAAAATTGATTTGAAACAAAAGGTGAATTTACCTTTGTATTATCCAATTCAAGAAACCATGTTTAGTGAAACTAGAAAGCCACTTTTTCAAGTTATAGTTGATGCTATTAAAGATGGTGCTTCAGATAATCCATCTAAATATGCTATTACACAAATATACGGTTCTGACTATTTTAGAGAACAAGACAAATATGTTGGGGAGAAAGCCATCAACCAATTGAAGTATACCCGTATTATTGATGCAGGTCTACCTATTCTGGATGAATATGGTATTGTTGGTACAGAAGCACAAGATTTATACATAGAGCGATACAAAGAAGGGACGTTGGATCAACATTATCCATCAGATTTAGTAAGTAGACTTGAGTACTTTGTTGAAACTACAGAAATCACACCTTCTGATATTTCTTTTTACCATATTAAAGGAATGTGGTATTTCGATAAAATTCAAGGGGAAATGAGATATCGCTTGCTAGGATTAGCTCCTGTTGGCGACGATGTTCGAACTAAAGGTACGAGTGTAGAGTCTATTCCTGTTGAATATTTTTGGATTTGGTTTCCAGATGCTAGAGAAGCATTCCATAGGGGGAAGGTAATGAATAAATTTAATGGTTCTCACCCTATAAGTTTCGATCATTTGTTGAACTCAAGACGTTTTGATGCAGTGATCTATAAAACACAGAATGAATATGGTGATAGACGTATTAAAGAATACATCAAAGACAATTCAATGATGCAATTGCTTGAAGCGGAACGTATACGTGAAGTAATTCGTAACTTCGAATTGGACATGTGGAACAACTAATTCCTTTCATAATAAATTACAAAAAAACGTCCAATTTGGACGTTTTTTTGTTTGCTTCTATTTTGTGTGAAGCTAACCAGTTTACAAAAATGCTTAGTAATGCATTTAACATTATTCGTATTTACTGAAATATGAATTAAATTTATTTTGCAATATTAGATTTTTACTTCAATTTTCTAAAATCTAATTTCAGAAATCACCTTATGACAGATTATATAATTGTAGGTAGTGGTGTTTCAGGATTATCTTTACAAAAAGCCATTACAGACTTAGGTAAGGATTTTTTAGTAATCTCAGATCATTCACAACAAGCTAGTCATGTAGCGGGCGGTTTAATCAACCCCGTGATGCTAAAGACAGGTAAGCCAGTTTGGAATATTGATGAGTTTTTGGAGTACGCAAAACAATTCTATATTTCTTTTAATCCAGACTCTTTTAAATCTTACCCAATACATCGTGTTTTCAATTCCATTGCAGAGCAAAACAAACATCTTAGTTTAATTAATACTACTAATCAAAAGTACGTTACTGGTGACCTGGTAAAGCCTTATCATCATATACAAGCACCCCATAAAATGAGTTTAGTTGAAGGTGGAGGAGTAGCAAACATACAAGAAATATTAAAATCAGAAGCACACAGTCTTCAATCAAAACATCAGTTTGTAAATTCCACTTTTGATGTGACGGAACTCAATTTCAACAGAGATCATATTGATTACGATTCGCATAAAGCTAAACATATTATTTTTGCTGAAGGTGCCGGGGTGGTTAATAATCTTTTTTTTAGTGAGTTACCTATTGAGGGAAATAAAGGGGAATATTTACTTATTGAGTCTGAAGCACTTCAATTGAATGCCATTTTAAAAAACAAGTATTTCTTGATTCCGTTAGGGAATAATGTGTATAAATACGGTGCTACCTACGCTCGGAATCAATTCAATAATAAACCAACGGAAGAAGCTCGTAAAGAATTGAAAACGTATTTGGATAAAATGGTTTCCTGTCCGTATCAAATAGTTGACCAAGTAGCAGGTTTGCGTCCAACGGTAAAAGACAAGAAGCCTATTTACGGAACACATCCAAATTATAAGAACTTACATGTTTTTAATGGTATGGGAAGTCGAGGTTTGCTTATGGCGCCTTTATTAGCCAAAGAACTTTTGGAACATATTGAATTTGGAAACCCGCTTCGATCAGAAATTGATCTAAATCGCTTTAAGCTTGCTTAGCTTTTTCCTTGTCATAACTCATAAACATATTGATCCAAATGTTTCGAGATAGCCTCAAGTTGATTGGCATAAGCACTACTATGCTAGCCAAAATGACGAAAAAGATGCTCAGTTTTTCTAGATTGAAAAAGGAATAAGAAATAACAAAAGCAGCAACAGCAATAGCAACACCAAGGCCGTAACTAACATACATGGCACCGTAAAAAAAGGACGGCTCTATTTTGTACTTCGTGTTACAGTTTGAGCAGCGTTCTTTCATAGCAGTAGCTTTAGAAAGATTGAATGGGTTGGAAGAAACATACATGCTTTCTGACTGACAAACTGGACATGTTCCTGTGAAAATACTATAGAGTTTTGTGCCTTTCAGCATTTAGATTTTATTTAGGGTATTAGTTCACAAAAATAACAATATTTGCAAAAACTAATTGTAACTAATGATACATATTAATAATTTGTCGGTATCCTTCTCTGGAGAGTACTTGTTCAAGGATATCAGCTTTAAATTATCTGCTGGAAACCGCATCGGTTTAGTTGGTAAAAATGGAGCGGGAAAGTCTACTATGCTTAAGATTCTTTCAGGAGAAATGCAAAAAGATACCGGCGAAATTGCCAAAGAAAAAGGCCTACGAATTGGTTTTCTAAAACAAGATATAGATTTTGAGGAAGGAAGAACGGTAATTGAAGAAGCGCATCAAGCTTTTAAAGAAATCAAGCTTTTGGAATCTGAATTAGATCATGTCAATCAACAATTGGCTGAACGAACTGATTATGAAAGTGAAGCTTATCATCAATTTATGGTAGACTTAACTGAAAAACAGACCCAGTATGAATTTTTAGGCGGTTACAATTATAAGGGAAGTGCTGAACGTGTTTTAAAAGGTTTAGGTTTTTTAGAAAGTGATTTTAATAAACTAACCGATACTTTTTCAGGAGGTTGGCGAATGCGAATTGAGCTTGCTAAACTATTGCTACAAAACAACGATGTATTGTTGCTAGATGAGCCTACAAACCACTTGGATATTGAAAGCATCATTTGGTTAGAAAACTTCTTAACCAACTATACAGGCTGCGTGGTTATTGTTTCGCATGATAAAATGTTCTTGGACGAAGTAACCAATCGTACCATTGAAATTTCCTTAGGAAGAGCTTATGATTACCCTAAAAACTATAGTGATTTCAAAGTACTTAGAAATGAAATAAGGGACCAACAGTTGGCTGCTCAAAAAAATCAACAAAAAGAAATTGACACTACTGAAAAATTGATTGAAAAATTTAGAGCGAAAGCATCTAAAGCAACCATGGCTCAGTCGTTGATTAAAAAACTAGATAAAATTGACCGTATAGAAGTTGAGGAAGAAGACAATGCGAGTATGAACATTCGATTTCCTATTTCTAAAAATCCTGGGAAGGTGATTGTTGAGGCAGAGGATGTTTCAAAAACCTATGGAGATAAGAAAGTCCTGAACAATTTCAATTTTATGATTGAGCGAGGAACTAAACTTGCTTTTGTAGGACAAAATGGTCAAGGTAAAACTACCCTAGCCAAAATCATTATAGGGGAAATAGCTCACCAAGGTGAAATGAAGCTAGGGCATAATGTGCAAATAGGTTATTTTGCTCAAAATCAGGCAGAATATTTAGACGGCAACAAAACTGTTTTAGATACCATGATTGATGCCGCAAACGAAACCAACAGAAGTAAAGTAAGAGATATTTTAGGTTCGTTTTTATTCCGTGGTGACGATGTAAGCAAATTTGTAAAAGTGCTTTCTGGAGGAGAAAGAAACAGACTTGCTTTGGCTAAAATGTTACTCACCCCATTTAATGTTTTGGTGATGGATGAGCCTACCAATCACTTGGATATACAATCTAAAAACGTACTAAAAAGTGCACTTAACAACTTTGAAGGTACTTTAATTTTAGTTTCTCACGACCGTGACTTTTTACAAGGGCTTGCAGACCGTGTTTTTGAATTTAGAAACCATGAGTTGAAAGAATTTTTAGGTGGAATAGATGATTATTTGAAGGAGCGGAAACTTGGCGATATGCGTCAAGTTGAAAAAGCAACTGTTGCCGAAAAAGAAAATACAGCTCCCGAAAAGAAACAATCCTATGATGAGCAGAAGAAAGAAAAGTCACTTAAAAACAAACTCTCAAAGGTAGAAGCTGAAATTACAAAGCTCGAAAGAGAAATCAAACAAACAGATGTAGAGCTGCAAGTAAACTATGAAAAAACCATAGCTCAAGAAAATTTCTTTGACACATACAACCAAAAGAAGAAAAGACTGTCTAAGTTATTGGAGGATTGGGAAGAAGTACAGCTAAATTTAGAAAAAGTAACTTCTTTTTAATTACCTAATACACTTAGAATGAGAAAAACAATATTATTAATTTTAGGAATAATTATCATAGTGCTTTCTATTTTGGGAGCTAATTACATTGCTAGCAGCGATGTAAAAGAAAAGGTGGAGAAAAAGAATATAGCCAAACCAATTTCAGTAAAAACCGTTGAGAACACGGATCTTTTAGTTGAAGTAAATACCAACGGTAACCTAACAGCACTTACAAAATTTGAACTGTTTAGTGAGGTAGAAGGCGTGTTTCTGACTTCAAAAAAGTTGTTTAGGCCAGGACAAGGCTATCAAAAAAACGAAACTTTAGTCAATATTAACAATGAAGAATTTGCAGCTAGTTTAAAATCTACTAAAAGTGAATTCATTAATTTGTTGATTTCCATCATGCCAGATATTCAATTGGATTATCCCAAAGAATTTGATCAGTGGCAGGCTTATCTCAATCAAGTTTCTGTAAACAAGACATTGCCAAAACTACCTAGCATTGATGCAGAAGCTTTTAATTATTTCATCAACGGCAGAGGAATATTGTCTGCTTATTATAACATAAAAAATCTAGAAGTTAGGTTGTCAAAATTCAATATACGTGCGCCTTTTACTGGTGTTTTAACCAAGACAGACATTCGTCCAGGTACTTTAGTAAGACCGGGACAGCGTATAGGTGAGTTTATAGACCCAGAGGTGATGGAACTTGAAATTGCACTTCAAAAAAACTTTATCAACTACATTCATGTTGGAGACAGCGTACAATTGAAACCGCTAAATACCCAAGAAGTGTCCAAAGGAATGATTAGCCGAATCAACAGTCAAGTAGACCCAAGCACACAAACCATACAGGTTTTTGTAAAAGTTACAGATGAAAACCTGAAAGAAGGAATGTATCTGGAAGCCAATATTAAAGGACAGACTATCGAGAATGCTTTTGAATTAAACCGTTCATTGATAAATAATGCCAACGAAGTTTTTGTAGTAAAAGATTCTGTTTTAGCACTAAAACAAGTAAAACCTTTGTATTTCAATGAAAATACAGCCATCGTAAAAGGTTTAGAAAATGGCGATGTAATTATGACCTCTAACTTATCCAGTGCTTATTCGGGAATGTTAGTAAAGCTCAACAAAAATTAATTCGTTTTGAAAAAACTGATAACGTATTTTATAAAGTATGAAGTTGCAGTAAATGTAATTATTCTTGCATTTGTCATATTTGGTATTGTGGGGATTTTCAGTCTAAAATCTTCTTTTTTCCCTCTTCAAGAATCAAAGATAATTTCAATAAACATTACCTACCCTGGCTCTTCACCAGAAGAAATTGAAGAGGGCATTATTTTAAAGATTGAAGACAACCTTAAAGGTTTGGAAGGCATCGATAGAACTACAGCAGTTGCCAGAGAAAGTGGCGGATCTATTTCAGTAGAAATAGAAAAAGGCGAAAATATAGACGTCATGCTCACCGAAGTAAAAAATGCAGTAGATCGAGTGCCCAATTTCCCTATCGGTATGGAGCCTTTGGTAGTTGCAAAAAATGAAAATGTAAGGCAAACTATTGAATTCTCTCTCTCTGGAAAAGACATTCCCTTGAAAACCATAAAAGATATCAGCTATAAAATAGAGTCTGATCTGCGGATGATTGATGGAATTTCGCAAATTGAAATACGTGGTTTTCCAAATGAAGAAATTGAAATAGCATTAAATCAGGATGCACTTTTGGCTTACGATATTACTTTTGATGAAGTTGCACAAAAAGTAAGTGGTTCTAATTTATTATCGACAGGAGGAACTATCAAAACCAATGCAGAAGATTATTTAATTAGAGCGAATACAAGAAGTTACTATGCATCTGAATTAAATAATGTAGTCATCAAAACAACAGCCAATGGTTCGGCTATAAAGCTTAGTGATGTAGGTGTTGCAAGAGATCGCTTTGCAGAAACTCCAAACGCGCTGTATTTTAATGGGAATACAGCTATTACTATGGTTATTAGTAATACCAACTCAGAAGATTTACTTTCTACTGCTGTCAACGTAAAAGAGTATATCGAAGAGTTTAATGAAAACAACAATAACATTGAATTGAATGTGGTTTCAGATTCTTCAATAACTTTAGAGCAGCGTACGCTATTGTTAATGGAAAATGCGGCAGTTGGTATTTTTTTAGTAGTCTTGTTTCTTTCTATTTTCTTGAACATTAGGCTGGCTCTTTGGGTTTCGTTTGGATTGCCTTTGTCCTTTTTAGGGATGTTTGTTTTTGCTAGCCTTTTTGGAGTAACCATTAACGTCCTTTCCTTATTTGCCATGATTATTGTAATTGGTATTTTGGTAGATGATGGTATTGTCATCGCCGAAAATATTTACCAGCATTACGAGAGCGGAAAACCTCCAATTAGGGCAGCAATTGATGGCACAATGGAAGTTATCCCTCCTATCACTTCAGCTATCCTAACCACTATTTTAGCCTTTTCTACTTTTTTCTTTTTAGAAGGAAGAATAGGAGAATTTTTCTCCGAAGTTGCACTAGTGGTTCTATTAACGCTCATTGTCTCCTTGATTGAAGCATTTATTATTTTGCCAGCACACATAGCGCATTCCAAAGCGATACAAGCTAAAAAAGATAAGAAAGAGAAGAAGACCTTTTTTGGGAAGTTTTTTGCTAAAATGAAAAACGTAAATAAATTCGGAGATAAAATCATGAGTTTTTTACGCGATAAATCCTATGCACCGATGTTGAGATTTGCTTTAGACAATCGGGTCTTTACGCTTTCCATTATTATTGCTTTGCTAGCATTGACTATTGGTTCCATTCAAGGGAATATCATTCGGGTAAGTTTTTTCCCTAGTATTGCTAGTGATCGAGTAGATGTGAATTTATTGATGACGGAAGGGGTGAATCCACAGAAAACGGATTCCATTATTTCCATAGTTGAAGCTGCTGCCTGGAAAGTAAATGAAGAATTTACCAAAAAACAAACGGGTAATTTACAAGTTGTTGAAAACACAGTAAAACGAGTTGGCCCAGGAAACAATAAGGCTTCCGTTCAAGTTAATCTCTTACCCGGTGAAGACCGAGACTTTTCTTCTGCTGAAATCACCAATGCAATTCGAGAAGCAACCGGACCTATTTACGGTGTGGAAAGCCTAACCTTTGGTTCGGGTAGTAATTTTGGAGGTTCGCCAGTCTCTGTTTCCTTGTTGGGGAATAATATAGGTGAATTGCAAAATGCCAAAAACAAGTTGAAGACGTGGATGGAAAGCAATAATGAGCTTAAAGATGTAGTAGATAACGACCCAAAAGGCATAAAGGAAATTCAATTGGTTTTAAAACCGAGTGCCTATGCATTGGGGTTGGATTTAGGTCAAGTGATGCAGCAAATCAGAAATGCATTTTTTGGTCGTGAGGCACAGCGTTTTCAGAGAGGTAAAGATGAAATTAGAGTTTGGGTAAGATATACTCTAGAAAACCGTTCAGCAATTACCAAGTTAGATGATTTTCGAATCCTAACCGCAAACGGAAGTAGAGTCCCTTTGAATGAGATTGCTACTTATGAAATCGTACGAGGAACAGAATCAATTAGCTACTTAAACGGAAGACGAGAAATTAGAGTTGATGCCGATTTAGAAAATCCAAATGCGAGTGCTACTGAAATTCTTGAAGAAATTCAGAACGACGTAATGCCTGAAATTTTAAACGAAAACCCAACCTTGTCAGTAGTTTATGAAGGTCAGAACAGAGAAGCAGCAAAAACAACAGATTCTGCTAAAGCAACCTTCCCCGTTATTCTATTTTTAATTTTTGTGGTTATTGCGTTTACGTTTAGAAGTTTTAGCCAACCAATTATCCTTATTTTAATTATCCCATTTAGTTTAATTGGAGTAGCTTGGGGACATTACATACATGGTTTTCCAATTAATATTTTATCCCTACTAGGTATTATTGCCTTGATTGGAATTATGGTGAATGACGGTCTTGTTTTAATAGGTAGATTCAATAACAATTTACGGGAAGGAATTACCTTTAATGAAGCCTTATACGAAGCTGGAAAATCTAGATTCAGAGCTATATTTTTAACTTCGTTAACCACCATTTCTGGATTAGCACCCTTGATATTCGAACAAAGTAGACAAGCACAGTTTTTAATTCCTATGGCCATCTCCATAGCTTATGGCATCGGAGTAGCTACACTATTAACCTTGCTTTTACTACCTATATTTTTATCCTTAACCAATTCCCTGAAAGTGCAGATAAAATGGTTGGTAACTGGCAATAAAATTCAGCGAGAAGAAGTAGAACGCGCAATTAAAGAAAAGAATGAAGAAGCAAATTATGAATAAGAAAATCGCTTTTTTTACGCTCTTAAGCCTTAGCTTTTTACTGAATTTTAATGGATTTGGACAAGAAGTCTTGACCAAATCCAATGCTGTAAAATATGTTTTGGACAATAACTACGGTATCAAAATTCAAGAAAACAATGTTGAAATTGCTGAAAACAACGCTGGAATTCTAAATTCTGGATACTTACCCACCTTAAGCACAAACCTAGGTTGGGATTTTAGCTTGCAAGACCGTTTGGCAGAAATAGAAGGGAATGAACCGCTGAATCAAAACGATTTAGAAACTCAGCGCTACAATGCAAGTTTAGATTTGAATTACACCATTTTCGATGGATTAGGTAGAATTTACAACTACAAACAGCTGAAATTACAACACAATTTATCACAACTTGAAGCGCGTGAAACTATTGAAAATACCTTAGTACAGATGTTTAGTGTGTATTTTGAATTGGCAAGACGATTTAAAAATGTAGCGATTTTAGAAAACACATTGAACCTTTCAAAAGAACGCCTCAAACGAGTAGATTATCAATTTAAATACGGACAAATAAACAAACTCGCTGTACTGAATGCAGAAGTAGATGTGGCCAATGATAGCATCAACCTAATCAATGAAAATCAGAATTTAGATAACATCAAACGGGATTTAATGGTCGTTCTTAATGAAGAGTTACCAACTGAATTTGTAGTAGATACCACCGTAAATTTTGTGCCGCTTTTAGAAATTGAAAATTTCATTACATCGGCAAAGGAAAACAATGTTTCCGTTCAAATTATTGAAGAAAATTTACTCATCTCAGAATACGACCGTAAATTGAGTTTCACGGGATATCTGCCGCGTTTAGATTTATTTGGTTCGTATGGCTGGAACAGAAACATCAGTCCAGAATCGCCTTTCTTTCCCGGTTCTATCCAAACCACCAAAGGCTACTCTGCAGGTGTCAGTTTAAGCTGGAATTTATTCGATGGAGGTCAAACTTCAGTACGGATTCAAAATGCAAAAATAGCTTATGAAACTCAGCAGCTTCAGAAAGAGTCCATCGTTCAGAGTGTAGATAGAGATATTCAAAATGCCTATCAGAATTACAAAAATCGCTTGTACATTTTTGAGTTGCAAAACAAAAACGTGATTACAAATCAGAATAACTTTGACAGAACCTTTCAGCAATTCAAAATAGGCCAAATCAGTTCGATTGAGTTCAGGCAAGCCCAATTGAACTTACTCAATGCACAAACCAGCTTAAACCTAGCTAAATTTGACGCCAAGCTTGCTGAAGTGCAGTTATTACAATTAACAGGACAACTACTAAATACTAAATTTTAAATGAGAGAGCATTTTTTTCAATGTCCACATTGTTGGGAGGAAATCAGCATCTTAGTAGATGTATCGGTCGCTAGCCAATCTTATATTGAAGATTGTGAAGTGTGTTGCAATCCTATTCAGTTTTCCATTAGCGCAGAAGATGGCGAAGTAATGGGTTTTCAAGCAGATTCAATCGAGCAATAATATTTCTTATATATTTTTTGCAAATCGATATTTAGTTGTATATTTGCAATCCAAAATGAAAGCAGAATAACTTTTCATTAGGCTCAAAGTAAAGTACCTACTTTACATTTGAGGAAAAAATTAGAAAGTAGATTAAGTTTAACTTAATTCTTTTAAACATACATCGCGGGATAGAGCAGTAGGTAGCTCGTCGGGCTCATAACCCGAAGGTCACTGGTTCGAGTCCAGTTCCCGCTACTAAGCTTAATGCTAATTAAATCAACGGATTGTGTTCTCACAATCCGTTTTTTTATGTCTACATTTTTCTTACTTTTGCAACGAGTACACGATAAAGTACACGATTCTTCTATGAAACTAAGCTATTCCAAACCAAAAATCTATACAGGTGGAGTTGAATTTAACTCATGGTCTAAGCTTTCAGCTAAAGAAAAAAAAGATGCACTTTCAAAAAGTTGGTATGTCTATTATTCTTTTAGAAATCCTAAAAATGGAAAACTCACAAGGCAAACCAATATAAAAGGAGGGGCTAACCTTTATGAAGATAAGAGAAGTCGTTACTACATACTATCGAAATTACGGGAAAGCTTGGAATATGTATTGTCTCATGGGTTTAACCCCTACGAAAATAATACCTCACTAATTGAATATATAGAGAATGAAGTGCTTAATGATGAAAATGATAAGTCTATTAAACCAGAGTTGAGTGCCAAGTTTTCTAAAGAAACTATTACTGAAATAAAGGAAGATAAAGTCGAGGTTTTATGTTCAATTAGTGAAGGATTTAAAATAGGCTTAGAAACCAAACAAAAAGTGCTTAATCCAAATTCCTATACTAAATTCAAAAGCAGAATCAAACGTTTTGATAAATGGTTGGTTGATGAAGGTTTTGATTTAATGAAGGATATTACTTGTATTGAAAAGAAACTTGTAATACGTTATTTAAATTCTGTATTACAAGCAACAAGCCCTAGAAATAGGAATAATACAAGGACTGATTTAGGTTCTCTTTTTCAAACATTAGTTGACAATGACGTAATACAAGTGAATTTTGTAAGAGAAATAAACGTATTACAAGCTACGCCAGAACGAAATAAAACCTACACAACCACTGAGCAAAAAGATATTTTCAAGTATTTGAAACAAAATGACAAAATCCTGTATTTGTTTGTGCAGTTTGTATCATATAATTATTTAAGACCTATTGAAGTCTGTAGATTAAAAGTGAAAGATATTGACCTAATTGATAAAAAGCTTTACGTCAAAGCCAAAAATAAACCTGTTAAAACCAAAATTATTCCAGATATTCTCTTGAATGAATTACCTGACATTTCAATGTTAAATAAAGAAGATTATCTTTTTACCCCTGACAAAATTGGTGGAAGTTGGGATACTAAAGTAGAGAATAAACGCAATTATTTTTCTAAACAGTTTAAAAAAATAAAAGACCATTTTGGACTAGGAAAAGATTACGGGTTATACAGTTTTAGGCACACATTTATTACTAAACTATATAAGGAAATGTCGAAAACAGGAACACCAATGGAAGTTAAAAGCAGATTACAGTTAATTACAGGCCATACCACAATGAAAGCATTGGAATTATACTTACGTGATATAGATGCAGTTCTACCAGAAGATTACACAAAATACTTCAAATAATGGAAAGTAAATATTTTGGAAGTATTGACGAAAAAACCTTTAAGGCTTTAGATTTAAAACAACAAGCCGAGTACTTGCTTGATAAAGAATTATTACACCAAATATATAGTTCTTCAAATCTTACCCAAACTGATACATTGGGTGTTTTCTTAGGTGAAATTTTGATATCTGATGAAAACTTAGAGTATGAATTCACTCAGGAATTAGTGAAAACAGTATTTGACTTTTTAAAAAAACACTATAAAAATGGTATTGGAGGTGATTTAGCTTTATTTAATCGTGATTTTGATGTGGAAACTTTTGGACTGACACCACAAGAAAAAAGAAAAAGAGGTTTATACTATTTTAAAAAGTATTTCGAATTAGCCATAGGCGATAGACAGATTGGTATGAAACGCAATTCCGATGGTGAAGTAGTTGCAGAAAAACGATTCAAAACCTTACAGGCTTCTCGGATGGATCATATCAACCAACTGCGAAATATAAATAATATAGTGTTGTATTACTTATTTGGATCTCTGAATAGATTTGATGTAAAATTTTATGAATCAAACCAGTTAATCCAGAGTATTTTCAGATTTGAAAATTATCTTTCTATACTTATTAGCCTAAATAATAAATTTAAGTTTGAAGAAGAAAAGTATTTTACACCAAAAAGTATAGCTCAGGAAATTTATGAGAACTACGAAGAACATTTTGATTCAGTAAAACAGCTTGATTTTATAGAGCAGGAGTTGAAAATAGGAAATAACCAAAAACATGGGTATGTTGTTAGTCTATATTTTTATTTCAAGAAGGAGCTAAAATCTGCATTTCCAAGTGCAGTTTTATTTCAAAAAATCATAAATAATGACTTTTATCTAAATATAGGTAGAATAAAATTGAGTGATCCACAAAACGAAAACCATGTTCTAAGATTAAAAGAAATTGAAAGAAAATGGAAGCAATTTTCTCAAAACTAGAAGCCATTTTTTAGTATATACAAGGAATTACCCAATTCCCTAGATTCTCACCCTAAAATACCCATTATTTACCCAAAGTCTACCCTTGTGATACTGTAAATGTATTACGACTTTCACCCTAGTTAAACATTATTAATTAGGGAGTTATCGTTTATTTATAGGTGACATCTCTTTTAGAATGTTTAAAATAAATTTTAAAAAGAGAATTATGCAAACAACAATTAATTTTAGAATTACTGAAGAGCAAAAAGAACACCTGCAACTAATCGCAGGACATTATGATTTAAAAATTTCTTCGTTAATAAGAAGCATCATTACTGATTATTTAGAAGAATACGATGATTTCGAGATAGAAGATGATGATGGCTACACCATCGAATTGTACCCTCCTGATATCAAAGCAAAAAAGTATACAAATGACGATCTGGATAATTTCATTATCACTTAAAGCTATTAATTATGCAGTCAAAAAAAGTAGACAATATTGTTCAGGATATTAGTAAAAATGAGAAAATACTTGAAAATAATAAGTACAATTCAGGCTGTCTGGTTGTTAAAGAAGCTAATGAATGGATTGAAGAAGCAAAAAAAAGACCCATACCTAATATGCTATTTAGCGAGTTATGGTATGAGAATGAAGTATGTATTTTATTTTCAGACACCAATAATGGTAAGTCTGTTTTAGGTGTACAAATTGGGGAAAGTATAAGTAGCGGAATTCCGATACCAGGTTTCAAACTTGAATGCAAACCCAAAAATGTACTTTATTTAGATTTTGAAATGTCTGACAAACAATTTGAGAATCGGTATTCTAACAACTATCAGAGCCATTATAATTTTAGTTCAAATTTCCTTCGTGCTGAAATTAATGCTGAACAAGATATACCGAAGAAGTATAAAGGAGTTGAAGATTATTTGTGTGATACTTTACAAGAAACTATAAAAGCCAATAATGTTTCTGTCTTAATTATAGATAACCTTACTTTTTTGAGTAGCGAAAATGAGAAAGCAAAAGACGCTTTAGTCTTGATGAAAACACTCAAAAAAGTGTCAAAATCTGAAAACATATCTATACTTGTATTGGCACACACGCCTAAAAGAGATCAAAGTAAGCCGATAACTAAAAATGATTTAGCAGGAAGTAAAATGTTGATGAATTTCTGCGATAGCTCCTTTGCCATTGGGTCAAGTTCTCAAAATCATTCTTACAAGTATATCAAGCAAATTAAACAGCGTAATACAGAGCATGTTTACCATTCTGAAAACGTAGTACTGTGTAGTATTGAAAAGCCAACTAACTTTTTAGGTTTTCAATTCATAGGTTTTGAAGCTGAAAAAGACCATCTAAAAACTTTTGATTCTTCTGATATTGATGAGAGAGATGAAAAGATGGAGCACATGATATTAGAAGGGATATCCAACGTTCAAATTGGTGAATATTTAGGCTTATCTGAAGGTGCTATTCGCAAGAGAAGAAAAAAATTAGGTATCTAAAATGGTGGCTTCTGATGTATATACTATAGCTAAAGCTCTTCCAGAGGAAGAGTTTATGAAGCTGTCTGATATGCTCAGGAAGGATGTAAATGGAAACATGAAATTGCCTAAGAAGAAAAACACATTACCAGATTTTACACATAAAGATGCACTTCGCTATCTTTTAGAAAATCACATTAAAAAACAATAATCCATTCGTACCATTCGTACTCCTAGATAAGTACGAGTGGTACGAATTATTTTTAAAAATTTTGAATAAAGTTTATAAATACAGTTTAGATAAGTCTAGTAAAAAATTTCTTTGTCCTTGTTGTCATAAAAAGACTTTTGTAAAGTTTGTTGACAACGAAACAAATTACTATTTAAACGATATAGATGGTAGATGTGATAGAGAAAGTAAATGTGGTTATTTTAAAAAACCTCATAATAATAACGTTTCAAAACCTACAAACAATAATAGTATTAGTGTGATACAACCAACATATCACCACAACAATATTGTATCACAATTTAGTAATACATTGAAAAACAGCAATTTTATTATATATTTAATGAGTGTTTTTGATAAAAACAGTGTATTGGAAGCAATTAAACGATATAATATTGGTATTACAAATTATTGGAATGGTGCGACAGTTTTTTGGCAGATTGATATTAAGAATAGAATAAGAGGTGGTAAGATTATGTTATACAACTCTCATACAGGACAGAGAATTAAAAAACCATTTAATCATATAAGTTGGATACATAAACAACTTAAAATAGACGACTTCAAGTTGTCTCAATGTTTATATGGCTTACATAACATAGCTAATCTTTTAAAAGGGGAAACAATTTGCATCGTAGAGTCAGAGAAAACTGCAATTATAATGAGCATAGTAATGCCCAGTTTTTTATGGATGGCAACAGGAAGTAAGGCAGGCTTTAAAGAAAGTATGCTTCAACCAGTAAAAGCACATCATATAATTGCCTATCCCGACAAAACAGAATTTGAAGCATGGAGTGTAACTGCACAATCATTAAATAAAAATGGCTTCTCAATTCAGTGTAGTGATTTTTTAGAAAAAATAGACGTTGAAATTGGTGGAGATTTGGTCGATTATTTAATGGAAAATATATAGAATATTTGTTGTAGGCATTTATTTCTTTACACTACCAAGATTTTAGGTTTTTCAAAAAATGAACCCTAAAGTATAATGTTCATTAAATACATCTCTAAATTAAAATTATAAAAACCACTTTTTAAGTAGCATAATATCCCTATTTTTAGCAATCAAAAAAATCACAGCAAACTAAATGTCCGAACAACAAAAAAAACTACTCGAAAAACAACTATGGGCTATTGCCAACCTATTACGTGGCAAAATGGATGCAGACGATTACAGAAACTACATCTTAGGCTTTATTTTCTTTAAATACCTTTCAGAAAAATTACATCTATACGCTAATAAAATATTAGCACCAGACAATTTAACGTATGAGCAGTTAGATGAAAATTCAGAAAATGGTAAAGTATATGTAGAAGCAGTTAAAAAAGCCTGTATAAAAGAATTAGGCTACTTTTTAAAACCAAGTGAATTATTTACCTCTATTGCTCAAAAAGGAAATAATCTTTCAGAAATAGTAACCAATGATAATGATGAAGCTGCTCAATTTTTTATTATTGAAGATTTAGAGCGTATTCTTATCAACATTGAGCAAAGTACTATGGGTACAGAATCAGAAGATGATTTTGTAAAACTCTTTGAAGATTTAGATTTAACGTCTGGTAAATTAGGTAGAACTGTAAAAGCACAAAATGAAACCATTGCTCAAATAATAATTCATTTAGATGCTATTGACTTTCAATTAGAAGATACAGAAAGCGATTTATTAGGTGATGCGTATGAATATCTAATTGGCGAATTTGCTTCAAGGGCAGGTAAAAAAGCAGGGGAATTTTATACACCTCAGGAAGTTTCTACCATACTAGCAAAAATTGTAACGACTCGAAAAAAACGATTAAAATCTGTATACGACCCAACCACGGGTAGCGGTTCTCTCATATTACGGGTAGCAAAAGAAGTGAAAGATGTAGGCATGTTTTACGGTCAAGAATTAAACCGAACTACGTACAACTTAGCTCGTATGAATATGATTTTACACGGTATAAATTACCGTAAATTCGATATTAAACAAGGAGACACACTAGAAGAACCTCAACATCTACTTATTGACTTAAAAGCAGAAGCCATTGTAGCAAATCCACCATTTTCTGCCAAATGGAGTGCTAAAGGTATTTTTTCTACAGACGATCGGTTTAGCCAATACGGCAAGTTAGCACCCAAAACTAAAGCAGATTTTGCATTTGTACAGCATATGATACATCACTT
>Ga0307936_1000510_pt1 | contig 21201 bp, 23 predicted proteins | sample OrgLakmetagenom1_FD_201839 | JGI IMG/M metagenome (GOLD analysis project Ga0307936, IMG submission 201839) | Saline water microbial communities from Organic Lake, Antarctica - #1 | ecosystem: Environmental > Aquatic > Non-marine Saline and Alkaline > Saline | place: Antarctica: Organic Lake... | reverse complement strand
AAAGCAACAATTCGTGTCTTGTCGGCGGGACTTGAGTTGAGGCGGACAGGGCGGTTTGCGCGTCGGTCAATATCACGCGGATCAAGGTTACCTCCCATTTTGGTAACCTTGAATCACTCCGCGACCCATTTGGGAATTCTCAAACGTCAACAGGCCCTAGTTGGATTTCAGCCGCGTTTACATTGGATGGGATTCGAACCTGCAACGCACCCTAATTAAATCAATGTCTTAAGGGGTAGAGAACGTCCGATCCCGGTCCCGTCCTCTCCGCCACTTGCCCCTGCGAAAGCGTTCTCCAGATCCGGCGGTGGCCGGATTTTCTCGTTGTATTGGAGGGTTATGCAGGCGGGGCTGAGCACCGGCCCCGGTGGCAAGTGGCCCGGAAGCGGTCTCTCAGGGCCGATATTCTCTAAAGCTGTTAACTGCGCCGGTTTGGGTAACAGCTTGTAAGGCTATGAAAGCATGAGGAATAATTCTCGATCATCTGTTGCCTGCGACGCCAGTCGCGTTTCTGGGAAAGGAACTGGGATCGAACCATTCGCCGCTTGGCGTATGCTGCTTGGCTGACGGCGCCCGCGCCGCAGCATGCGCAAAGCCTCGTGGTATGGGCGATCGGCGGCCGTTCTCTGCGATGTTGGCGAATGGCTGCTTCGGGCCCGATAGGCGACTGGCGGCTTTGCGATAGGACACCTAGCATGGAGACTTGCGCTTGCGCTCTCAGCGGACATTCCGCCCTGACCTTGCGGCGGCCGATCAGCTTCCGTCTTCTGCGTCGGGATCGGGCATCAAGATCGGCCAGGGGCGCCCTGACGAAAGATCGGGATGGCGTGGTTCTGAGTCGGGCGCACCATACTCGTCCCGTAGCTTGTCCATGACGTTGAGGCAGCGGGCGGCGGGGTCATCCTTGCCGCCGCTGCCCGTCATCGCCAGCAGCTTCCGGCGCAGCTCAGTCGCCGCGACGGGCACGATATTATATGCGCCCTCCCAATTCTCGGCCGGAACGTGCTGTGTGACAGCGCTTTCAATCGCCGGCCTCGCCATGAACGAGCGTCCGGTTTTCATCTCAAAATCGATCAGCATCAGTACGCCATCCGTGCTAGGGTTTTCGGCGACTGCGCTTGCGAGCAGGCCAAGCTGTTTCGTTGTCGGCCCATCATTCAGAAGGTCAAAGACGTACTTGCGGACCTCTGGGAACTCCGAAATCAGACCACTCAATTCGCGCTGCAAACCCCACCCATCGTATGACTTGCCGTCGAGCGCGCCGCTGACGTTTAAATCAACGAGGCGGCGCGCGGCGGATACGGTGCCGAAGCTCAGCGCGGTCGCGCGCCACCCATGGTTCTGGTAGAGACGCGGGTCATCTGCGGCGAGCGTGAAGGTCACGTCTTCTGCGTCGTCTGAGGACGAACTGCCGAGTCCGCGGACCATCTCTTCGAGCACTCGTGGATGGCGCTGCGCGTCCGGCATGCCGCGCACGATAGCGGGCAGATCGGTGACAGGCGTGGCGAACGGCAGAAGGCGCAACCAATCGCGTAACTGATACGCGTCGCTCTGTGTCAGAATCCAGGTCTCCTTCTCGGCCGCCTCAAAGGTCTCAGCTATGCCGTCGGCCACGAGCTTGATGTCGATGTCCTCGCCAGAGAGGACCAGCGACAACAACAAGGCTGCGCGCGCCTGCCTCGGCGCGAGAGAAATGAGCTTCTGGATTGTCGCGTCACGCTGGCCGTGGGGGAGCCGTGCTCCAACAATGCCGAGCGCAACCGCCAGCTTCACTTGCGCATCCGACGAACCATCGACAATCAAGGTCTCGATTGCGCCGAAGATCGCCTCCGCCTCGATCGATGTCGCGGCGGGATCGGCGGCGCAGGCCTCCCGGCGCGCTTCCACGCGCGAGAAGTCTACGCCGATGCGGAGCTTTTTGTCGTCCTTGGGTTCGTTCGCCTCAAACCACTGGGCAGCCAGCACACGCGCCGCAAGCTCGCCAAATTGCTCATCCACCAGGTATTGACGCATCAGCGCAGCGGTCTCCGGCGCAGTGATTGCCAAGAACGCACGTTGGTACTCGTGCATGTGCGGATGCTGTGCTTCGTGTACAGCGTCGCGATGCTTCCAACCGCTCGCGGTCGCTTCTTCGCGGAAAGCCTTATAACGACGTAAGTTGTCGTCAAGCATCCTTTTCAAGAGTGGAAGATGTGCGACGGACGGTGCGTGGCTCATCATCGTTGCAATGGTAGCCACTCGCCAGCGCTTCTCATCCCCAGCGGCGAGCATGCGCTCTGCCCATTTTCGCGCGAGCACACCGATTGCGGCTAAGCCTTCTTCGCTAAAGGGTCCCGCGCAGCCCCGCAAGCTCGGTCAGGTGCTTGCTGGTGGACGACGCCATGAACGTGTCCAGCGTCGCGGTTGACGCGTAATCGCCGAGCACGAATGCCAGCGTCTGTATGAACACGGATTTGCCGTTCGCCCCGGCACCGTGAAAGAAGGCGAACATCTGCTCGGAGGTCGCCCCGGTAAGAAGATAGCCGGCGAGCCGTTGCAGATATGCCTGCAGCTCCGCGTCCCCGTTGGTGATTTCGTCGAGGAATCGGGTCCAGCGCGGACAGCCATCGCCCGGTGAGGCATTGGTCGTCTGTGTCAGTAGGAGGTCGCGGTCGTGATCTAGGACCTCGCCCGTCTCCAGATCGATCACACCGGCCGGTGTGTTGATAAGCATGGGGTAGGCGTCCAATTCCGACGTGCGTATTGCGATCGCAGGATCGCTCGCGGCTATGCGGACCACCGCCGAGATGGTCTTGTCGCTGCAGATCCGACGCACCTCGTTCGGTTTGTCACATGCGTGTGCCGCGGCCCTGCACGCCTGGCGGGCCTGCTCCCGAACGAGACCGGTTTCGTCGCGCTGCCAGCAGAGGCCGGTCCATGTGAACCAGGCCCTCCATGCCGCGACGTGCCGCCAATCGAGACCGTCGCGATCCACGAACAGGGCTGCGAGCGTGTCGTCGCTGAAATGCGTGGTTGACCGCGTCGATCAGGGCCTCGATCACATCCGGCCTTTGCCAGAACGCGGGTCGGCGGACGGGAATCGTAAAGGTAAAGTCGCGCCGCCAAGCCTGCCCCATCCGCGACCGTATCTCGCCGCCACGGCTGACCGTGCTGTCGGCCACAAAGACTGCCGATGCGATCTCCAGAAAATCGTCGCAGAGAGGATCAATCTCGGCCAACGCCTTTGCTCTTAGCTTGTCGGCGTCGAGGGTGAAGTTGGGATATCTCCCGCCGAAACGAATCTTGAGGGGGGACTCCAGGGGATCGTAGTGAACGAGCACCTCGGTCATGGCGCAACGAGACCGGCGCCGCGAAGACGAAACGGACCGGTAAGGTGATGAATGATGACCGGGCGGACTGGCGCGAGGCCTGGGCATTATTCCCGGGCGACGCAGCCTATGTCTGGCACGGGGCCCTGCACGCCGGCACCGTGGCCGAGAGCCTCTTGGCCAGCGGGTTCGAGATCCGCAGTCAGATCATCTGGGCCAAGGACCGGCTGGTGCTCTCGCGCGGGCATTACCATTGGCAGCACGAGCCCTGCTGGTACGCGGTTCGGAGCAAGGGTCACTGGTCCGGCGATCGCAAGCAATCGACACTCTGGACAATCCCGAACCGCGACCAGGACACCGCGACCGTGCACGGCACGCAGAAGCCTGTGGAATGCATGCGCCGGCCGATCCTGAACAACTCCAGCCCCGGCCAGGCGGTCTATGAGCCATTCTGCGGATCCGGGACGACCATGATTGCAGCCGAGACTACCGGCCGGGCGTGCCATGCCATGGAGTTGGACCCGGCTTACGTTGACGTCATCGTGCAGCGGTGGGAGGCGTTCGCGGGCGAGGAAGCGACGCTCGCGGGCGAAGCGGGCACATTCGCGGAGATCACGACCACGCGTCGTTGGGAGGCTGCGTAATGAGCCAGTCGCGTACGATGTCGTTCATGGAAGCCTCTGCAAGCGTGGGTGCGGGCTTCCTGCTGTCGCTGGGAATGCAGGCGGTGCTGTTCCCGGCTGTCGGGTTGCAGACAACGCTGACGCAGAACTTGAAGCTGGCCCTTGGCTTCACGGCGCTGTCGCTGGCGCGCAGCTATTCGGTGCGCAGGGTGTTCGAGTATCTTGCCCAGCCCGGGACCCCGGGGGGCGGGTCATTCCTTGACAGGATCAGACCCGAAACCGACCGCCCCGGCACCTGCACATGCAGCCATGATTCCGACCGGGGGCAAAGGCGGGTGAGTGATGGCACAACGCGGGCCAAAAACGAAACCGACACAGCTGCAAGTGTTGTCAGGCACGGCGCGCAAGCACCGGCTCAATGCGCAGGAGCCACGTCCGGAGACCGCCCGGCCCGAAGCGCCGGATCACCTGACGCCCGCTGCACGGCTGGAATGGGACCGGGTGATTGCCCAAACCGTCAGGCTGGGCATAACGACGGAACTCGATCGCGCGGCACTGGCGGCCTATTGCCAAGCCTACGGACGCTGGGTGTCTGCTGAAACGGCACTGGCGTGCATGGCCGATAGGGACGCGGTCACCCATGGGCTGATCATTCGCACGAAGGCTGGCAACGCGATCCAGAATCCACTTGTGGGGGCGGCGAACAAGGCGATGGCGGACATGGTGCGTTATGCTGCCGAGTTCGGACTGACCCCGTCTGCCCGGACGCGCGTCGCCGGGCTCGACCCGGCTGACGGTGACGACGATCCCTTCGCCGCTTTTGATACTCGAAGGGCCTGAGATGATGCGGGGACGCAAGCCGAGACCGAAATCCGGGACCATGAAGAATACGCAACTCGATGCGCTGCCGCGGTGCCCAGAGCATTTGTCGGCTGTCGCGCGCAAGGAATGGCGGAGACTGGCCACACCGCTTCACGAGGCCGGTATCCTGACCCTGGCGGATCGCGCTGCTTTGGCTGCCTACTGTGTGGCCTATTCACGTTGGGTCGAGGCGGAGAACAAGCTCGCGGAGACACCCACGTTGCTCAAGACGCCAAGCGGCTATGTTCAGCAGTCACCCTGGCTGACAGTGGCCAACAAGCAGCTGGAGATCATGGGAAGGTACATGTCCGAACTTGGGCTGACGCCAGTAGCGCGAACACGGACAGCGGTGACCGACTCCACCACGTTGGATCCTGCACCAACGATCACGCGAATTCTCCTCGCGCCCGGCAGTCCCTCATCGCGAGACGCCAACACTGCGGATGAACCGGCAGCCGGGATCGCGACATCGACAGACGAACAATGAAACATCCATTCATATGAGTGGACTATGGCTTCCATAGATCCGTACACAACTGCCAAACCAACGTCAGGCACCCGCGCGGGAGGTGCTGGCGGAAAGCCGGACGCTGAAGGGCACCGGGGCGGCGGGCGTGGCCACCGTTGGCGCCGCCGGGGTCGAGGTCGCGCAGGAGGTTCTGGCCGAGGCGCAGGGCGCGGTGCTGCCACTGGTGCCCTATCTCGAGACCCTCCGCTGGGTGCTCATCGCGCTGGCGCTCGAGGGGATCGGTATCGCCGTCTGGGCGCGCGTGGATGACTGGCGCAAGGGGCGGCGCTGATGTGGGGCTCGCTGCTGGCCGGGATCCTCGCCCGGCCACTGGCGCGGCGGGTGGCAGGTTTTGCCCTCGCCGGGCTCACGATCACCCTCTTTCTTCTCAACCTCCGCCGGACGGGCGAGCGCGCCGGCCGCGCCGCCGAGCGGCTGGACAATCTGGAGCGCAATGATGCCATTCACCGCCAAATGCTGGACGCGGCCGCAAACCGCCCTCGGGATCGCGACGCTCTTCTTGACCGCCTGCGCGGGGGTCGGTTCTGACGTCCCATCCAGCGTATGCCCATCGGTGGTCGACTATAGCCAGGCCGAGCAGGCACGCGTGGCGGACGAAGTGGCCGCGCTGCCGGAGGGGGCGGTGATCGTGGAGTGGCTGGCGGATCATGCCGTGATGCGCGCGCAAGCGTGGACCTGCGCAGGCTGAGAAGTTTCCGCGATCTTCAAAACCCCGAAGCAAGCGCCGGGCGAACCCTGCAGGAAGCACTAAGTGCTGAACCGAAACGTGTGACGCCCGGCCCAGCTGTGTTATTCACGATGTCAATTAGCCGAAGGAATCTTTCCTTCGCCTGTTCATCCTGGCACGGAATCTGCCGTATGTCGCACTTACAAAAGGGCACAATTGTGCACCCAAATTACCCACCTTACCGAATCTCACATTAAAGCGGGCTTCGACAGAATAGGTGAGTGTATCTGATCCCATCCTGTTCGAGAGGGAGCGGCAGTAACATGCTGACCTTTATCAAGATCGACACGTCGCAACCGCGTCGTTTTGCCGAAGCCGGCGAGACGCGCGCAAAAGCCGATGCGCAGACACATAAGGCTTGGCCGGGATACGTATTGCCCAAGACCTTGAGCAGGACACGTCCGTCTCCAAAATAACGCCCGTTCTCAGAAGCTTGCGGGTCTCGCGCTGTGAAGCCTCTCGCCCCTCTCGAAAATAGCTCATATGCTTAAGCTCGGTGGCAAATAATTTCGCTCGCAGCGGCAACGCGAAGGATTTCGCACAAGTTCAAGAACGCCTCGGAGCGTGGTGCAGCCAGCCCCAAACCCTTTCAACGAGAGGCAAAACGGTGGATGTGGTAGGGTTCAGAAGCTAGGCCGGGACAAAAGCTCGACACCACCGGAGCCAATTTTTCGAACATTGCCTTTTTCTCGGCATTGGCCACCTCAAGTCGCCCGCGGGCAACCTCAGCTTCTCGAGCGAGCGATACCATGTCGACTCGAACGGGCGCTCGATCCCTTACAACCATCTCGCCGCCCACCATCACATGGCGCACGCCCGTGCCATCCTCGGTTTGCACGATCTGGTTGACCGGATCGTTGAAAGGGATCCAGTTCACGTGACTCAGGTCAAGAAACACGATATCCGCTTTGTATCCAGGCGCGACACGTCCAATATTCTCAATTCCTAGTGCCTTGGCCCCCCCTTCAGTCGCTGCACGCAAAATCTCCGATGTTGATAGCCAGCGGCCCATGTCCGGCCCCCTTACATGACTCATGTAGAGCGCCGCGCGCATCGCCTCGTACATGTTCTGGTTGTCGGAGCAATTGGCCCCATCGGTCCCGATGGCGAGATTGACGCCCAGCTCCATCATTCGCCGCGCATCTGCGATACCGCTGCCGAGCAGCGCGTTGGAGCCTGCGTTGTGCGAAACATGCCCACCCTTTGCCGCTAGGCGCTTCATATCAGTGTCATCAAGCCAGACGCCGTGCGCCACCACGAAATCTGAGCCAACAAGGCCCATGTCGTCCATGTGTGCGAGCAGGGTCTTCCCGTAAAGACGCCTTGAGGCTACCGCCTGCACCTTGCTCTCGGCAACGTGGCTGTGCAGTCCGATCCCGTGTGCACGTGCGATGTCGCGACAACCTTTTAGAAACAGATCTGTGCAATGATGCGGAATCGTTGGCGCCACCGCTGGCCGAACGAGATTCGCGTCGACACTCCAGTTTTCGACAACGTCCTTTATTGCCTCAAGCGTCGATTCGGCGGGCGCAAGACGCATGCCGCTGACCGCAGTTTGAAGTTGTGGCGGCAGTTCCTTCATCAGGCCGGGAATCGCCTCGAAAAAGCTGATGTCGGCTACCATGGGGGCGAGGACGCACCGCATGCCCACCTCCGCGTAAGCCTCGGCTGAAACTGCCATTCCCTCTCGCGTGGGCGAGGGGAATTCGAACGTTAGGTCATAAGCTGCGGTGCAGCCCTTGAGAAGCATCTCTACCGCGCCAATCATGGTGGTCAGGTGCTTGTCCTCCAACTCGCGCCCCCCCGAGATCCAAGGGGCTGCGGTCAGCAAAAGCTCCAGGGACCAGCGGTCTCCCATGCCCTTGGCAAGATTGCCGTGACCGTGCGTGTGACCGTTGACCAGACCTGCATGCATAAGATGCCCGGTCGCGTCGATCTGTTCCGCATCATGTGGCGCCGCCAGCCCGGGCGGACCCAATTCCACAACCATATCATCCCGGATAAGGATGTCTGTCGGGGGAGCGCTGTGCGTATCGATATCCACGAGGCGCCCGCCCCGTATGACTTTCATGTCGCTCATCGCGTTCTCCTTCAAGCGATTAGCTGCCCGCCTGCCCCGGCGGACCAGGGGAAAAGCCGGCGCTCAAGTATACAGACGAGTTGGAACAAAAGGACCCCCATGAACGACAGAATGATTAGAGCGGAGAAGGCGAGCGGCGTCTCGAAAAATGCTGTCGACGTAACGATGTAGTAACCTAAGCCCGCATCGGCATTCACGAACTCGGCCACGACCGCACCTACGACAGATAGCGTCACCGCCACCTTCAGCCCGGAAAAGATCATCGGGATCGCGTAAGGCAGCTTGATGCGCACTATGATCTGCCACGCCGATCCCCGGTAGGACCTCCCAAGCTCGATCAACTCCTTCGGAGCCGTCATAAGCCCCGTCGCCACCGCGATTACCAACGGAAAGAAAGCGACAAGAAAGGTCACGACGGTCCGCGTTAGTTCGTTCGCTCCCAACGCGATTACGAGTATCGGCGCCAAGGCCACCTTGGGGATAGACTGGGTCAGCACCAGCAGCGGATAAATGACGTTCGCAAGCCATTGCGACGAGGTGATGACGACGGCGAGCGGCAGGCTGATCAGCACAGAGGCGAAGAACCCTAACAGAACCGTCCGTAACGTCACTACCGTATGCCCTAACAAGGTTCCGGGTTTTTCAAGGCTCGCTTCCCAGATTACGGAGGGCGCCGGCAACAGATACACAGGCAGATCGAAAAACACGACCACTCCTTCCCATATCAAGAACAGAGCGATCAGCGACAGAACTGGAACAGCTGCCGACTGGGCCAGCAGAACGATGGCCTGGCGCGCTTTCCGCTCAGGCGACAGCGGGCTTTCCGAATATGAGTCCGCGGATGTGTTCGACGCGATCTTGAAAGTCATTTTTGCGCTCCATCGAGAATGTACGGGGGCGAGGCATCGGTATTTCGATGATCTCCTGAACCTGCCCCGGGCCCGCGCTCATCACGACCACCCTGTCGGACAGAAGCACCGCTTCAACGATCGAATGGGTGACGAAGACAACGGTTTTGGGCCGCTCGGCGCAGATCCGCAGAAGCTCAAGGCTCATCTCCTCGCGTGTCAGGGCATCCAGCGCGCCGAACGGCTCGTCCATAAGAAGTGTCTCGGGATCGTGCATGAGGGCGCGGCAGATCGCTGCCCGCTGCTGCATCCCACCGGAAAGCTCGGAGGGACGCTTGTACGCACAACCGCCCAGTCCAACGAGTTCCAGCAGTTCCGAAGCCGTTTGGCGCGCAGCGGCATCGACCGGACGGTGCAACATCCGAAGAGGAAAGAGCAGGTTCTCCTCAATACTCGCCCACGGAAGAAGTGTCGGGCTTTGAAATACCAGGCCGGTATCCACACGCGGCGTCGTCACGATCTCGCCACCGACTTCGACCTCACCCGACGAGGGCGGCAACAGTCCGGCGATCAGTCTCAGCAAGGTGGACTTTCCGCAGCCGGAAGGACCAACCAGCGAGACGAACTCGTGCCGTCCTATCTCGATGTTCACCGAATCGAGCGCCTGGATGACGCTTCCGTCGCTGCTCTCGAACCGCCGGGATAAGTTTCTCAACGCGATCATGCTGCGCCTTTCAAGTTGACGAAAGGTTTCGGTACTCAGGCTCAATCGACGAGGCTCGTGTCCACGGCCTGCACATGATCCCATGACGGGTCGAGCTCCTGTGCGTCGGCGACAACGCTCCAAGTGAAGGCGAGCCGTTCAGGGTCATATTGGCCAAGTCCGGTTTCTTCAGAATGCGGGTTGAAGACGAAATCTAGCGTGGCGGAGAGGCTGCCCATGCAATCATCCATTGCCACCTCGGGAACCCTCTCGATATGAAGGTTGCACGCTTCCTCGGGGTTATCCCGCGCCCATTCGAATGACTCGTGGACAGCATCGATAAAGCGACGCACTAGGTCAGGATTGTCCTCGATCATTTTATCACTGGAAACCAGCGACGCCGAGTAGATCGCAAAGCCGACCTCCTCGAACGGCAAAACCTTGATGGTCTCACCTGCCGCTTCGGCGGCCTTGTTTTGGTAGTAGTGATGGATCGAATAGAAGGGCGCTGCGTCGATCCGCTTCTGGATGAGGAGTGGAGCCATGACTGCACCATCAGTGTTCACCCAGACGATTTCCGAAGGGTTAGTTCCGGCCCGCTCTGCGACATTGGGAAAGTAGAGCCGATGGCTGTTTCCTGGCGTGATTCCAATTTTCTTGCCCTCAAGGTCCTGGAAGCTGTCAATATTGGAGCTTTCCAGCACGAACAACGAGTGTGGCGAATGTGTGTACAGAATCGAGATCGTCTTGACGGGCATGTCGGCGCGGGCGACCGCCGCTAAAACCGCGCCGATATCGGCCACGGCGAAGTCGAAGGCGCCGCTGGCGAGCTTTGTCACTGTGTCGCCAGAGCCATAGCCTCGGGAGATGGTCACATCGATGCCGTGCTTCTCGAAGATACCTTTTGACCACCCACCATAATACATAGCGTGCTCACCAGAAGGTATCCAATCCGTCTGGAATGCGACCTGGTCAAGGTCCTGAGCTGCAGAGGAAAAAGCCAACCCGCTCCCAAAAGCGGCGCCGAGGCCCATCGCATGGAACATCCATCTCTTCTTGAAAGTGACTTGATGAATCATCTATCTGATCTCCTCATGGTTCGGTTTTCTTACGGTCAGACTTAATATTTACCGGCGAATACCAACTGGGTGCGAATTGGTGTCTGCCGCCTCATGAAAATAAGGTCGCAGCAGACGCGGCTCTCCGGCAAGGAATTAGAGCCTTGGCAAAGGAAATACTCACTGCCTGTGGATTCGTGCTGACTTAACAGGCGGTCCCTGAGAGGTTTGCCTGTCGATATAGCGCGTTTTCTTCCGCCACTGGGAGGTCATCCAGCGAGCGGTGCGTCCAGCACGGTAGGTGCAGGTTAGAAGAGAAGGGTATTGCGAAGGGCTGTCTGAAACTCTCTGGCCAACCGGGATTCCGGCCGTCCTTGTCGAAGAATCATGCAGGCTGGCACACCGATTGGTGGATCGAAGGGACGACTCTCAAGTTCACTGTAGGGTGGGAATCCCGCAGTGTAGCGATCGACTATGGCAACGGCCTGGCAGGCCTGAGCGAGCACTGCCGCTGTGTGGCAGTATCGTACTTCGACCTGAGGACGGTAAGGAGTGTGTGTCTCTTCGAAGGCATTTTGCACCGCGAGCCCGAGGCTTGATGCCCGTTCGAGTCCAATGAAACGGTGCGCCGTGAGGTCGGAGGGCGTTATGATTGCCAACGCGGCCAATGGATGATCCGATCGCATGAGCGCAACCATACGATCATTTCGAAGCGTCTGGACCGTGATCTCGGGATGGCTCGCGAGTCCGAGGCACAATCCGATATCAACCGCGCCGATCGCGACTGCGTCGATCACGTTTTCCATCCTCCGAACGTCGTATTGCACGGTCACATCGGGTCTCGGCTCCATGAAGACAGACAGGGCCTCCGGCACGACCGAGTGACCAAGTGGAGGCGTTGCCATAATGCGCAGCTTCCCCGTCGCCCCACCACGTAGGTCGCGTACTCGTGCCTCCACAGATCGGAGCTGTTCGAATAATGGTTCAACTTCCGTTAAAAGAATACGTGCATCGTCCGTCGGGATCATGCGTTTCTTGGTACGCTCGAAAAGTGCAAAACCCAGTTGGCCTTCTAGTTGCTGGATCGCTGTCGACACTGATGGCTGCGAGATGCCCAGTTCCTCGGCGGCAGCAGTCGTGGTCCGACACAGCATCAGGGTGCCAAACACTTCCAACAGCCGTAGGGACAGATCGTTGCGCCGCGCGATTTTCATCTTGCGGTATTAGCGTCTTCAGGATTGCCACACCAGTACCATTCCCATCGCCATCGACACCGCGGCCTGCGTCGGATCTATCACTGGCACATTCAGCGTGTTTTCTAGGGCTGCGCGATGCGCGGCCATACCCGCGCAGCCAAGGACCAACGCCTCGGCGCCCTCGTCCAGCAGCGCGCCGCCGACCTCGACCAGCCTGTCAAAGGTGCCAGAGCCGCGGGCCGTGTCATCCACGCTCATGTTCAATGCGCGTTCGCCGGCGACGCGGTCCAGCACGCCCATGCGCCGCATGAACAGCCGGTGGCGGCGCTCCGAGGCGGCCGAGATGCCGATGATCCCGATTCGGTCACCGCGCGCCAGTGCCGTCAACACGCCGCTTTCCTGAATGCCGAAGACAGGCTGCGACACGGTGGATCTGCATGTATCCAGCCCAGGGTCAGAATAGCAGGCGATGACGAAGGCCGATGCGTCCGAGCGATCCTGCATTAGCTTTACCAAGGGCAGCACGACTGCGTCGCTGTCGCGCTGGCTTTCGATGCCGAACGGGCCTTCGGCCAGCGTCAGGCAATCTATATTTGGTCCGCCTGGCAGGCGGAAGCCCGCCAGCGCCGCGTCCAGCCCATGGGTAACCGCCTCGTTCGAATTCGGGTTGATGACGACGATCGGACCGGTCATGGCATCACCGAAGCGCCGAAATTGGTAGCTGGGTCGGTCTCGGGCAGGCGAGTGCCGGATTGTCCGGAGAGATCGCTGCACCCACGCGCCACAAACCTGCCATCGCCCGGTTTTGCCACCAGTTTGCCCTCATCGACCACTCGACGCCCCCGCGAAAGTACGGTGACGGGCCAACCGGTCACCTCCATCCCCTCGAACGGATTGTAGTCCATCGCGTCGTGCATGGCTCCGGCCATGCGCATCTCGGACGGATCCCAAATCGCGACATCGGCATCGGCGCCCACTGCCAGTGTACCCTTGCGCGGCAGCATGCCGTATAGCCGCGCCGCGTTGGTCGAGGACAGTGCGACGAACTGGTTGAGGCTTATACGCCCCTTTACCACACCTTCAGAGAACAGGAGCGGCAAGCGCATTTCGATCCCCGGCATGCCGTTGGCGATGCTGCGGAAATCGATGTCGCGTCCGGCGGCGAACTTGCCCGTCTCGTCAAACCGATAAGGGGCGTGATCCGAAGATACCACGGTGAAGGTGCCCGCTGCCACATGCCGCCACAGCGCGTCCTGCGTGGCGATGTCGCGCAGGGGCGGCGAGCAGATATATTTCGCGCCTTCCATGCCAGGGCGGTCCAGATCATCGCGAGTCAGAAACAAGTATTGCGGGCAGGTTTCGCCAAAGACATGCGAGCCCTCGAGCCGCGCCTGCGCCACCAGCGCTGCGCCCTTGGGGGTCGAGACATGCACGATCATGAGCGGAGCGTCCACGAGACGGGCGAGGCTTATAGCGCGGTTGATCGCCTCTTCCTCGGCAAGAGCAGGGCGCGCGGGGGCATGATAGCGAGGCGCGGAATAGCCGCCGTCGGCCAGCTTGGCTGCCATGCGTGTCAGCATGTCGTGATTTTCGGCATGCACCATGGTCAGCCCGCCATGCTTCCGCGCCACTGACAGGATGTCGAGGAACTGCCCGTCATTGACGCGCGTGGCGTAGGTCATGAAGACTTTGAAAGATGTCACGCCACGCTCGAATGCCATCGGCAGCTCATCCAGCACTGCGGGCGTGGGATCCGTCAGGATCAGGTGATAGGAATAATCGATCACCGATTTAGGCGCTGCGCGGCCGTCATAGGTGGCCAGAGTCTCGGCGATGCTTTCGCCCTTTTTCTGAGCGGCAAAGGGCACAAAACACGAATTGCCCCCGAACGCCGCAGATATCGACCCACTTTCATAATCGTCGGCAGTCATGATGCCCATGCCGCTTTCCTGCGCAATGTGGCAATGCGCGTCGATGCCCCCGGGCAGCACCAGCTTGCCCGTGGCGTCGATGATGTCCTCGCCTTGAAGCCCCTCGCCCAGGGTTGCTATGCGGCCGTCGCGGATGCCGATATCGGCAGCGAAGGTTTCGGATGCGGTGGCGAGCGTGCCGCCGCGGATGACCAGGTCGTGTTTCATCGCGCTTCTCCTCTCAGACCGATTTGATCAGCCCGCCGTCGCAGCGCAACAGGCTGCCGGTGACGTAGCTGGCACGCGCGCTGCACAAGAACGCTGCAGTGTCGGCGAATTCCTCCACCGCGCCGTATCGCCCGGCGGGGATGGTCGCGCGCGAGGCGGCACGGGTTTCATCCAGCGTCTTGCCGGTGCGCTTTGCGGCAGCGGCGTCCAGTTCGTCGACGCGTTCGGTATGGATGCGGCCGGGCAGCAGCATGTTGACAGTGATGCCGTCGCCCGCAAGGTCGTTGGACAGCGATTTCGCCCAGCCCACCAGCGCCGAGCGCGCGAGGTTCGACAACCCGAGGTTGGGAATCGGCTGGATCACGCCGGAGGAGCCCACCGCCACGATCCGGCCCCAGCCCTGCGCCTGCATGTACGGGATCAGGCGCGCCGCAATCTGTGCGACGCGCGTAACCATGGTGTCGAATTGCGCAGGCAGGGCGGACAGGTCGGCATCCGTCATGCGTCCGGGTGGCGGCCCGCCGGTATTGGCGATCAGAATGTCGGCGCCACCAAGGATGCTTTCGACCGCATCCGCTAGCACGTCGACCGCAGCCGGATCGGTCAGATCCGCCGTCACGAAGTCGGCCTTGCCCGGCCCTGCTTCGGTGATTTCGCGCGCAAGAACGGCCAGCCGGTCCTCGGACCGCCCGGTCAGCAGCACATGCACCCCCTCGGATGCCAGCGCACGGGCGATGCCGGCACCCAGCCCGCGGCTCGATGACATCACCAGCGCTGTCTTTCCGTCTATCCCCAGATCCATCAGACCAGTGCCTCCAGTTTGTGTTCCAGTCGCGCCATCAGGCGCGTCAGCTCCTCGTGGTCGCGCGACGTCAATGATGGCCCCGGCGCGCGCACCGCCGGCGCGGCGAGCACGCCTCGCCGGTGTAGTATCTCCTTGCGGATCGCCAGCCCAAGACCCAGCTGCTGCTCGTAGCGCACCATGGGAAGGTAGGCGTCGAAAAGGTCCTCTGCGCCGTCCACGTCACCCGCCTTGTGGCGGTTGACGACCTGCACCATCATCTCGGGATACGCGAAGCCCGTCATCGCCCCGTCTGCGCCGCGCTGCAATTCCTGCGGCAGGAACAACGCGGCGTTGCCCACGAGGATCGACAGGCGCGGCTGCGTCCCGGTCCCGGTCTCAGCACGCACGCTCGACAGCTTGGTCAACCCCGGCCAGTCCTCGTGTTTCAGCATCACGATCTGCGGATTGTCGCGCGCGATGGCGAGAATCGTCTCGGTGCTGAAATGCACGCCGGTGGTCTGCGGATAGTCCTGCAGGCAGATCGGCACCTCGGGGCCGAGTGCATCGCAGACGTGCCCAAAATAGCCCTTCAGCCTGGCTTCGGTCGCGAGGTCCGGCATCGGGGCCACCATCACGCCGGCGGCGCCCGCCTCCATCACGTCGTGCGACAGCCGCGCCATGTTGCCGAGCCCTGCGCCCGACACGCCTACCACTACGGGGACCCGGCCTGCCACGCGGTCGAGTACATGGCGGGCAAAGTCCAGCGACTCTTCGCCTGACAGTTTCGGCGCCTCGCCCATGATGCCGAGGATTGTCATCCCCGTCACGCCACAGTCTATGTAGAAATCGATCATGCGATCGGTGCTGTCAAAATCCATTGCGCCATCCGGCGCGAAGGGCGTGGCGGCGATGATGAACACGCCCGCCGAATCTTCGTGGATCGTCTGCGTCATCTCAGTCTGTCCTCCCTGTCCTCGGGCCGTTCTATGGGTTCTTTCTTGCGGTTTTCCCGATTCTGCGGCTGCGGGATCGACCGGGGCGCGATCTCCTCCAGACGAGCGTAGCGATCCGCGAACAGCCGAGCCACGGGAAAATTACCCTCCCAATGCACATGCATGCGCTCGGTGTCGACAAGTCCTTCGCGGGTGTAAAGCCCCACGGCCCGGCCCAGCATAATTGCGCGTTCCGCCGAGAGCGAAAGCGCCATCATGCGTTCGCATTCGATGGCGACCGGCGCGTCGGCCAGCCGGGGCGGCTTCACCCGGCCAGACGGCAAGAGTTTCAGGGCCAGCGCCTCGGCCTCGCTTTCGCCGGAGCCATAGCTGGCGGCGCTGTCCACCATGTCGTCGAGCAGCGCCGGTGTAGCTATGTTGACGACGAATTCGCCGGTGGCGTCGATGTTGCGCTCGGTATCCTTGGCCGACCCGTCAGCTCGGTGCTGCAAACCGAGGATGATCACGGCCGGGTCCTGTCCGAACACGTTGAAGAAGGAATAGGGCGCGGCGTTCACGACACCGTCCGGGTCCATCGTGGTCACCCAAGCCACCGGGCGCGGGATCACCAGCGCGGTCAGCAACTTGTATCGGTCGGCCGCCGGGATCGTATCGAGATCGAGGAAACTTGCGCTCATTCCGGTGTTACCACGCCGGTCTGCGTGCCGATGCGCTGATAATGCTCGATCCGGCGGTGCCTGGCGAAATCGAAGATCGTCGTTTTGCCGAACGTGCAGGCATCCATGTCGCAGGGATGCACGATCAGTTCATCGTCCTCGCCGGCCGCGCGGGCGACTACGAACCCGTCGGGATCGACGATGATCGAGCCCGCCATCAGTGGATGTCCGTCCTCGTTGCCGGCCTTGGCGACGCCGACCACCCAGCTGGCGTTCTGGTAGGCACCGGCGGTCATCGTCAATTCGGAATGATAAAGGCGCTTTTCCAGCCTTTCATTGGCCATCTGGCTGTTCACTGAGGGTGTGTTGTATCCCAGCATGATCAGTTCGACCCCCTGTAGCCCCATCTCGCGATAAACCTCGGGCCAGCGGCGGTCGTTGCAGATGCACATGCCCATCAGCGCGTCCATGTTGCGCCAGACCGGAAATCCCAGATCGCCGGGTTCGAAATACCGCTTTTCCAGATGCTGGAACGCGCGGTCGGGATCGTATTCGGCGTGACCCGGCAAATGCACCTTGCGGTACTTCCCGACGATTGCGCCTGCGCGGTCGGTCAGGATAGAGGTGTTGAAACGCTGTCCCTGCGGCGTACGTTCACCATAGCCGAAACTTATCGCGATGCCCTTCCGCTGCGCTACTTCGAAAAGCGGCCGCGTGACGCCGTTGGGCATGGAGTCCTCGAACCATAGATTGATATCGGCCTGATCTTCCATGTACCAGCGGGGAAAGAAAGTGGTCAGGCACAACTCGGGAAAGACCACGAGATCGCAGCCTGCGCGTGCGGCCTGCTCCAGTAACGCAATCATCCGAGTGACTACCGCGTCGCGGGGCTCGTCCCACTGGATAGGGCCCATCTGGGCCCCGCCTATAACGATTTCACGCATTATGTCGTTTCCTTCTGCTTCATGCCGCCAATCCGCGGCCAAAACGGCTGACGAGCCGCACCAGAGGCCACAGGATGACGAGGTAGATCCCCGCCGCAAGGACAAGCGGCGAGGCGTTATAGGTAACCGACCGCGCCATGTTCGCCGCGTGGAGCATCTCGCCCAGCGACACGACCGAGGCGAGCGAGGTCAGCTTGACGACCTCTACGGTGTTCGACACCAGATCCGGCAGCACGTTGCGCACCGCCTGCGGCAGCACGACATGGATCAGCGTCTGCGCGCGGCCCAGCCCGGTCGATCGCGCGGCCTCGGCCTGCCCTTGGCCGACCGAGAGGATTCCCGCGCGAAAAATCTCACCGTAATAGGCCGAGTTGTTGAGAAAAAAGGCGATCACCACGGCGGCAAAGGGCGACAGTTGCAACCCGGCGAAAGGCAGCCCGGAATAGATGAAGATCAGCAGCACAAGTGGTGGGATCGCGCGAAAGAAATCGACGAAACCGATCACCGGCCAACGCACTCCGCGCGCTGGCGCGACTGATCCCAGCGCGGCCAGCAGCCCGCCGGCCAGTCCCATGGGCACGATCACCAGGCACAGCAGGGCCGTGACACCCAGCCCCTCCAACACTGTCGGCCAGGCCGCGATCATGATCTCGAAATTAAAGAACTGTTCGATCAGCCGGTCCATCGTCTACACCTTTCGCCAGGCGAACCGGCTTTCCAGCCAACGCGCGAGGATCACGAGGGGCAGGAACAAGGCAACATAGGCCAGGGCCGCCAATACCAGGGGCGATGCGTTGCCCGAAAAACTCTGCGCCGTGGTAGCCTGATTGAGGATGTCGGGCACGCCGATCACCGTGCCCAACGCCGTCATCTTGGTGATCGCGATGGCGCGGTTGGTCAGCGGCGGGATGGCCAGTCGCGCTGCTTGCGGCACCACGACCCAGACAAGCGCCTGGGAAAAGCCCAGTCCGGAAGACCGTGCCGCCTCCCACTGGCCGCGATCAATCGAAGTGATGCCGGCCCAGAAGATTTCCTCTGCGAAAGCGGCGAGAACTAGGCCGAGCACCAGGAACAGCACCAGAAAGCTCGACAGCACGATCCCGGCATTGGGCAGGCCGAAGAAGACGATCATGATCACGACAAGCGGCGGCAGCGCGCGAAAAACGTCGGCGTATATGACGATCAGCGCCGATAGCGGTCGTATGCCATAGCTGCGCGCCATGGCCAGCGCACCGCCGAATGCGACGCCAAAGATGACGATCAGCACCGACAACACGACCGTCACCCACATGCCCTGCAGGATCGCAGGCGTGTATTGCACCAGTACCGGGACGTTGAAGAAAGTGTCGAGGAAGCGATCCCACTGGTTCATGTCACTCTCGCGCCACCCTTGCCAGGAAAGCCTTGGTACGGTCCTGCGTCGGTGCGCCGAAGACCTGTTCAGGGGGACCCTGCTCCACGATCCGGCCCTCGTCCATGAAGATGACACGGTCGGCGGCCTCGCGGGCAAAGCGCATCTCGTGGCTCACGACCAGCATGGTCATCCCCTGCACCTTCAAATGCTGCATCACGTCCAGTACGTCGCCGACCAGTTCCGGGTCCAGCGCCGAGGTCGGTTCGTCGAACAGCATGACGCTGGGATCCAGCGCCAGCGCTCGCGCGATGGCCACGCGCTGCTGCTGGCCCCCTGACAGCTCGGATGGATAATTGCCGGCCTTGTCGGCAAGACCCACGCTGTCCAAGGCGTCCATCGCGCGGTCGTTGGCTTGGGATCGGGACAGGCCGCGCACCTTGCGAAGCGCCAGCGTCACGTTCCATCGCGCCGTCAGATGCGGGTAAAGGTTGAACGATTGGAAAACCATACCCATACGCTGCCGAACCCGGTTGAGGTTCACACCGCGCCCCGTGACCGGGTCGCCCTCAAGCAGGATTTCGCCGGAATCCGGTTCTTCCAGCCGGTTGCAGCAGCGCAGCATGGTGGATTTGCCCGATCCTGACGGGCCGATCACGAACACAAGCTCTCCGGGCGCGACATGCATGTCGATGCCCTTCAGCGCCTCGAAGGCGCCAAAGCTTTTACGTAACGCGCGCAGGTCGAGAGCGGGAACACAAGCAGTGTCGGTCATACGGTTCCGACTCCGGTTGAGGACGACGACCGGCCGTGGCCGCCCGCCGCCCCGGGTTTCAGCAGGATGGTTCGTGCCCGTTATCCTGATAGCCCTCATAGCCCGGTTCGCCAAAACCTGCGACCGGCGTCACCGCGGCCGAGCCGTCGGCCGGCGGAAGGCCGAACCATTTCTCATGCAGTTCGGCCATTGTGCCGTCAATCTTCATGCATTCTATGACTGACTCAACCGTGGCGCGCAGATCCTCATCGCCCTTTCGAAAGGGCATGCCCCAGACGCGGCCGGTGGTGTAGGTGAAGCTTGGCTTGATGTTTGGGTTCTTTTGCGCGGCCCAGGCCGACACGGTGTTGCCGGCGACGTTAGCAAAGGCGCGGCCGGACACCACGGCTTGAACCGCATCGGTGTTGGAGCCATAGCTTTCCACAGTCCAGCCCATTTCATCGGCCATATCGCGGGCCCAGCTATCATAAACCGCGCCCTTGTTGACCGCGATCACCTTGTCTTTGAAGCCGTCAAGGCTGTCGATCTCGGGCGCGTCGTTGGCCACCACGAACATGTAGTCGGTGTTCAGATATCCTTCGGAGAACAGCACGTTCTGCGCGCGATCCTCTGTGATGGTGGTAGGCGCCACGACGAAATCATAGGTGCCCGCCTGCAGCCCCGGCAGGATTCCGGAAAACTGCGTGGCGACGATTTCCATTTCGACGCCCAAACGCTCGCCGATGATGTTGGCGAGATCCACGTTGAACCCCTCGATACCGCCGCCCATTTTCGGCATGGCATGCGGCGCAAAGGTACCGTCGAGCGCGACGGTGTAGCTGTCCTGCGCCTGTGCTGCCCCGGCAAGGCTAAGGCCTGTGGCCAAAAGGCACGAGGTGATGCGAAGTTTCATTGTATCTCTCCTGTGTGGCTTGAACTTTATGTTCAATGGATCCGAGTTGCGCGGGATCGATTTTACATCAGCACCTCGCGAAAACGTGCGTCAATGTTCTGATCAACTTGCAAGAACTCCACATCGTCATTCAAGGCATTGAAAAATAACGAACAAACAACATGCTCACCAATTTCAGCGTCATTAATTATTTAATATGATTATATGTGCTGAAAATTTAAGCGTTCTTGTCACGGACTTTGTCTATCCGGCTTACCAACGAAAAATGTCTACCCGCAGGCCGGGGCAGCCGTAACGCATGTCTGCGCTCTCAATTACGTCGCCGGATACTACGCGGGGACATAGACCTCTTGGAGGGCGTTTTCTGGAATGACGACAACAACCTTATCTACGGAGCCGGCGGTACCAGAAGGACTGGAATAACTTCCTCAAAAACTTCGTGTCGCAACCAAGACTCCTCGCCTGCGTCAAGGAATAAGACCCGCGGTTTTAGCGGGGCGTTTACGCGGTTACGGTGAAGGCGAGGGAAACAAAATATATGGGTTGGATCCCAGCCGCGTTTATATCAGTTGGGACCCAAGCTAGAATATCAATTCATTGTAATCAATAACTTAGACGTACGAGAACGTTTGATCCTGATCCCGTCTGCTCCGCCACTTGCCCTCGCGAAACCGTTCTCCCGATCCGGCTGCTGCCGGATTTTCTCGTTGTTTTCGAGGGTTATGCGGGAGGGGCTGAGCACTGGCCTAGTCGCCAGGAAGCCCGGAAGCGGTCT
>Ga0307936_1000492_pt1 | contig 21726 bp, 23 predicted proteins | sample OrgLakmetagenom1_FD_201839 | JGI IMG/M metagenome (GOLD analysis project Ga0307936, IMG submission 201839) | Saline water microbial communities from Organic Lake, Antarctica - #1 | ecosystem: Environmental > Aquatic > Non-marine Saline and Alkaline > Saline | place: Antarctica: Organic Lake... | reverse complement strand
ATAACAGCGTTGGCGAATTCTACTCCGTGGCGCTGACCAACAATTACCAGCAGGCCGACACTGGCACCAAGATGATCCACCTGGGCAAAAACACGTCCAGCACCATCATCGCCAAAGGGATTTCCGCCAGCAAAGGCTCGAACGCCTACCGTGGCCTAGTGAAGTTTGGCCCAGGCGCAGAGGGCGCGCGCAACTTTACCCAGTGCGATTCGCTGCTGATTGGCGACCGCTGCGGTGCGCATACCTTTCCGTACATCGAGAGCAAAAATAAATCGGGCATTGTCGAGCACGAAGCCACGACCTCCAAGGTCAGCGACGAACAAATGTTTCTGTGTCGCCAGCGCGGCATCGACCCTGAACAGGCCATTTCCATGATTGTGAGCGGCTTCTGTAAAGCGGTGTTCAAGCAACTGCCGATGGAGTTTGCCGTTGAAGCTGGCAAATTGCTTGAGGTGAGCCTGGAAGGCTCGGTCGGTTAAAGACAGAATTTCAGATGACAGATTTCAGAAAAGAGAGAAGCCAATACATGCTGAACATCAAAAACCTGCACGCGTCCGTTGGGGGCGAAGGAATCCTCAAGGGCATCAACCTGGAAATTAAAGCCGGGGAAATCCACGCCATTATGGGCCCCAATGGCTCAGGTAAAAGCACCCTGTCACAGGTGCTGGCAGGCAGTGAAACCTTTGGAGTCAGCACCAACGCTTTTCCGCGTCTTTCTTGAGCCAAGAAGTCGTTCTCGACCAGCCGCTGTTCCTCATCCATGAAGTCACCGCTTCGTCGGTAGGTTCCGCCTATCCGCAGATTTACGTCGATACGGCAAGACATAGCCAGATGACGTTGGTAGAAGAGTATATTTCCAGCGGTAGTGAGCCTGTGATGGTCAACACGGTCACTGAATTTTTTCTGGCGAAATCGACTGTCCCCAGAAGTTACCCGGAAGCTGGGCTTCCAGACAGACGCCATCGTGTTCGAACCCCCTGAAGATGGGCAAATCAGTGATCAGCAATGCTGGGATGCGATGCGACTGGTCTATGACCCGGAAATTCCGGTGAATGTCGTCGGTCTGGGTCTCATCTATAAACTGGACATTGACCAAGACAAGCATTTTGTATTTGTTGAAATGACCCTGACGTCGGCGGGTTGTGGAATGGGCACTATTATTGCCGGCGACGTGAAAGACAAGCTATTGCAGGTTCCGAATGTCAAAGACGGCAAGGTGGATGTTGTGTTTGATCCGCCCTGGAGCTACGACAACCTGGAGGAGGAAGCGCGGCTGCAGTTAAGGCTGATCTGAGCCAGTATCGGTGGCGGTGGTTCCATCATTGCCCTGTGTCCGCCGGAAGCCGGCTATCAGGCGATTCAGGTTACAATAGGCGGTAAGCCGAAAAATAGGTGAGGATATGCGCGACAAAGTATCGTTCGATGACGAGCCCCTGATACTCGTTGATGAAGATGACAACGAGGTTGGCTATCGCTCAAAGAGCGACTGCCACGAGGGCCATGGAACGCTGCACCGGGCGTTCTCGATTTTCCTGTTCGACAAACAGGGCCGGGTGCTGCTGCAGCAGCGTGCTGCGGGCAAACCGCTCTGGCCGCTTTACTGGTCAAACAGCTGCTGTTCGCATCCCCGACGCGGCGAGACGATGGACCAGGCGCTTCACCGCCGTCTGCGGGAAGAACTGGGGCTGGAAGCGTCGCTGAAATTCGTTTACAAGTTCATCTACCAAGCCGATTTCGGTGATCTCGGTGCCGAGCACGAATTGTGCCACGTATACATCGGCTCATCGGGCGGCGAAGCCCGGGTGCACCCGGCCGAAATTACCGACTGGCGCTGGGTGCCCATGGAAGAAGTGACTCGCGAGCTCGAAGACGCGCCATCCGAGTACACACCCTGGTTCAAGATGGAATGGAAGGCACTGATGGACCAGGGGCGCAACCATATCGACGCACTGCGCGAACGTGCGGCTGATGCTTAGCGGCGAGGGTCGCAATCCGGGAGAGACCACGTCCATTCCGATGATCCAGCAATACCAGATCGCAAAGTACCTGATGCAGTAGAAGCTTTCCGGAGAAAAGCGTTTTCCGCTGGTATTGATGCTGGAACCTCTTTTCCAGTGTAATCTCGCGTGCGCCGGTTGCGGCAAGATCGATTATCCGAAGGAAACCCTGCAAAAGCGCCTTTCCGTCGAGGAAGCGCTTAGGGCAGTAGACGAGTGCGGGGCCGCCGATGGTTTGAGTAAATGAGTGGCACGGCTTTCGGCCGTCTGCAGAATGGCCAAAACGATGGACTCAGAACGAGAAGCCGTACTGAAATCCAGAGCAGCCGCCCCCGGTAACGAACACCCGAAGCTTCAAGCCCTTGTTGCCTTCTTCTTCTACCAGTTTACGTACTCTGGACACTGCACTGTCACTAAGAAGCAGCGGGGTGATCGCCTGTTGCTGAACTATACTCATGAATGCCTCCGGGTAATGTGATACTTGATAACCGTATTCCTGACTATAACAATCAACTATTCCCTGCTTTTTACATCACGTGTTTCGCTGCGCTAAGCGTTGCGAATGGTCTTTAGCGATAGGATCGCCTTGCTGTGCTGCGAGACGATACCAATAAGACGCCAGGCTAATGTCCAGCGCAATACCCGAGCCATTTTCGTAAAGCTCGCCCTGCCGAGCATCCGTTTGTAATACCACCACCGATTCTTCCCACGTCAAAAAAGCCTTTTTTTCGTTGAGTGCATCAGTCATGCCCATGGCTCCAGGATCGGATTTCGAAAAATTATGACGAGCAGCTATAGTGCGACGATCCACCAATCTCAAAGAGCTCCGGCGGCCTCAGCCTGTCGTATTTCTTCTCCACGTCTTTCGATTGCTCTGCGTACGGCTGCGTCATGACGTCCTGCAGCTCTCGCAGTATAGAGTAATCCCCCGCAGCCGCTTGCTGATAGGCAGGCACAACGAACCATTCCCGCAAGCTGTATTTTGGGTTGACGAGTTTCATCTGGCTAGAGAGTTCTTTACGAGAGCGTGCCGGAGTCGCATTTGCGTCGATCCTGCTGCCAATGCCAATGCCGATACCGGTAACCGATTGCCATTTGGTGAGCCACTCTGACCAGCGGCTGTCTATGGCTTCGGGGACTGCATTATAAGACGAGCTCTGGTAGAAGCTTTTTTTGAGCGGGCCAATGTCATCAGGCACCCTCGAGAGTTGGCGAAAGAAAATAGTGTAATCAACAGGCGTTTGCATCATCAGCGTCGCCAGCTCGCTGAACAATTCTGAGTGAAAAGCATCAAGCCCAAGCTTCGCAGCCCACATCTTCTCCATTTCTGTTTGCATCACCCTCGGAAAATCACTTTGAATCTCGTCGATCTGCCGCAGACGGTCCGGGTGTGCCATTAGCAACGGCCGTAATGCCGAGCAAAACGTTTGGAAGTTGCGCTCTGCCGCCATCGGTTGATTGAGGAACGAGAAGTGATCCCCCCCACCGGTCCATGGCTGGTACTGGGGATCAAACACATCACAGAATCCGAAGGGTCCGTAGTCGAGCGTGAAGCCGCCGGCCGCACAGTTGTCACTGTTGAAGTTGCCCTGGCAATAGCCGACGCGAATCCAGTTCGCCACAAGTGACGTGAGTCGGCCGCGGAACTCCCGCGCAAGCAAAACGACTTTCTCGGCGGTAGCCAGTGTCTGGTCGATAACGTCACCGTACTCACGATCGATCAGATGCAACACAATCTTCTCCAGCTCCTCCATCGCTTTCGGGTGTTCTTTCTTGCGAGCACGACGACTGAACAGCTCGAGTTGACCTACCCGAATGAACGACGGTGCGACGCGCGTCGAGATGGCGACGGGTTCCGATATCAGCATATCCGGATCCATTGAACGTGAGCCCTCCGAATACCACGGCCGCCTGACCTTCTCTGTTTTCGACACGTACAAACTCAGCGAGCGAGATGTTGGCACCCCAAGCGCGTGCATGTGTTCCTGCGCTAGGAACTCGCGCACGCTCGACCTCAGAACGGCCCGGCCGTCCGCGCCGCGGCAGTATGGCGTGCGCCCTCCGCCTTTCAGTTGCATTTCCCAGCGCTGACCGCTGATAACGGCCTCAAGCACCGAAATTGCGCGACCGTCGCCGTATCCGTTGCCGGTTTGAAACGGGCACTGCTGGTAGTATTCGTTACCGTAGATGGACAGTGCGTAGCCACACGCCCAACCGACCTTGCGCATCGGCTCCGGAACGGACTCGATGTCGCCGGAGAAAACGCGCATAAAGTCGGCAGACTGCGCCATGCTGTCGGCGAAGCCCAGTTCGCGAAACAGGTTTTCGCTGTGCGTGACGTATTCGGGGTTTTCGATTGGTGTAGGCTTAACCGGAACATAGTGGCCCGAGAAGACTTGTCGCGGCGCGTGGTCGTCTCCGTTTACAGTCGCGTCAGGGTCGCAGTTGAGGGAATCCATGAGCGAATAATTTGCCAACGTTGCAAGATCGTCGAGGGTCGAAACTAAAGCGGTGGTTTTCTGGGGCGGTCGCTTTATCACAAGGGCTCCTTATGGCGCGGGTAGAAAGGTTGCTTTCCTGCTGCGTGGTCGGTCACATCGATAACCTCTTCGATTTCCGGGGCGACTCTTTTGAGCATGACTTCGAATCCCTGCCTCAGAGTTACCTGAGAGGAAGCGCATCCCTGGCAGCCTCCGCTCATGGTGATGGAAAGCTTCCCTTGCCGGACCCCCACAATAGAAATTTTTCCGCCGTGGTTAGCGATTGAACGATTGACCTCTTTGTCCAGGAGCTCCTGAACAGCCGTAGTAAGCTCTGCATCGGATCTTCCTTGCGTGCGGTTACCAACAGGCATCTCCAGGATCGCCGGCACGCCCGTCCGCAGCTGCTTACGGATGGCCATTCCTATATCTGCTTTTAGCCCTGACCACGAGGCGGTTGGCTCTTTGCAGACGGTCACTACGCTATCGGCAATGAGCAGGTTAGCCACGCCAGGGAGTGCGAACAGTTGCTCGCCGAGCGGCGAACCAACGGCTCGTTCTTTGTTGCCAAAAAAGAACGGGCCACCAGGATGCAAGCTACGGCTGACGATGAACTTACACGTGTCGGGATCGGCGAGCGAAGACTCTGCGCGAATACTGACCGGCTGATCCGCAAGCAGGACATCAGACATTTTCAACATCGCTCGCTGCAGCTCTGGCACCCAAGGCACGCAGGTTGTTAAACGTATATATCCCGCTGTTATGGCCGTCGTTCCAATCGAATTTGATGGCGTAGTTTCCTATGCTCACGATCTGTCGCGGCGCCACATCATGGCGTATTGTCTTTGGATCGAGTAACTTGCGTCCGCTCATTTCCTCGACACACAGGGCGCAGTGGCACGCCAGGCGCAGATCACGGACGTCGAAGTCGTCGCGATGACCGTCCTCCCAGAGAATGGATAAAGTGCGCGGATCGCGGCGCAGTAGACCGATCGGGGTGTTCTGCGGTCCGGCAGGCTGCGCCGCACCTTCCGCCCAGTCAGGGGCCCCCTCGTTGCTATCCCACATCCAGACAAACGGCTTCAGCACCGTGACCGACTCGTTGAGCTGCTCCGCAAGCGCCGTGGCGATGGTGGCATACACCTTGGCGCTGACCGACGCTGGTTGCTGTTCCACTATCGGGCGACCCTCATCACCGCTGGTAACGACATCGGCATCGAGTGGTAAAGCACCTAAAAATGGCACGCCAAGCTCTTCGCTCATCTGCTCGCCACCGCCGTGACGGAAGATATCCGTGTTCTCGCCGCAGTGAGGACAAGTAAAGGTGCGCATGTTCTCGATGAGCCCAAGAATCTTGACCTGCACTTTCTCGAACATCCGCAAGCCTCGGCGGGCGATTTTGAGGCTCACGGCCTGTGGTGTTGTTACGATCACCACGCCCGACAGCGGCATACTCTGTGCCAGCGTCAATTGGACGTCGCCAGTGCCGGGTGGCAGGTCAAGAATCAGGTAGTCCAGCGATCCCCACTGCACGCCGTCGACGAACATTTTTAAGTATTTTCCAACCATTGGCCCGCGTAAGACCGCCGGCTCATCATCTCCGGTGAGAATGGCCATCGACACCACCTTCAGACCGTGCCCCTCCGCCGGGATCATCTTGCCACTCTGGGTCGTCGTTGGCTTATCACCGGTTGCGATGCCGAGCATACCGGGAATACTAGGGCCAAGAATGTCGGCGTCTACGATTCCGACGCGCGCTCCGAGCTGCTGCAGTGCCAGCGCTAAATTCACACTCACCGTGGATTTTCCGACGCCGCCCTTGCCACTGCCGACAGCGATGATGTGACGTATCCCCGGCAGCTTATCGGCGCTAGCGGCCGATTGGGATGACGCACCCGGTGCATGATGTTGTACGTGGTTCTGGTCACCAGTCTGCATAACCAAGTTCCTTGTATTTCCAATTAACGGGGGAGTAAATGGCTTCGATCTCTGCCGCCAAAATAGCAACCAATCCCAATTCATACGCTTATTGCCTACCCTCATTTTGCGAAAGTCAATGAACGTGAAAGTCAATAGGTCGCCATCGTGCTGTCGACTTGCTGTGCCCATGCATGAACGCCGCCTGTCAGGTTATGAACCTGGGTAAAACCATGCTGTTCCAGAAACAACGCGACTTGCATACTGCGCCACCCCGTGGTGGCAGATGCAGATAATCGGATGCTCCGCGTCCAGGTCGGACAGCTTGTTTAGGGATAGTATTCATGGGCATCGGCAGCGACCCATTAATATGACAGGTCTGGAATTCCCAAGGCTCACGGACGTCGAGTAATACGGGGTTCGGGCGCACCACATTCTCAAGCCATGCGGCCAGTTCTGGTGCAGTCAAGCTTTGCATCATTGGGAGCCCGCCCCTCACCGGTTTCAATATCACCCAGCTAGCGCTGACTGGATCATTGTCTGTAATTCACCTTGCTCATACAGTTCGCGCACAATATCGGCACCGCCGACAAAGTTGCCATTGATGTATAACTGCGGAACGGTAGGCCAGTTGCTGTAAAGCTTGATGCCATCACGAATTTCCGGGTCGGCCAGTACATCGACGGCGGTAAAGTCCTGCACGCCGCAAGCATTTATAAGCTGAACCGTCGCTCCAGAAAAACCACACTGAGGGGACATGGGCTTGCCTTTCATGTAGAGCACAACTTGACTGGAGGTGACCTGATTATGAATTTTTTCTTGTACGTTCATTTTCATTTCTCCAAAATTATTTGATGGCTGACTGCGCCCAATCTTGAGGCGTGAATGTGCGCATGGCCAGCGCGTGAATCTCCGAGCCCATGCGATCTCCGAGTGCTAAATAGACCAGCTGATGTTGCTGCACCTTATTTTTGCCAGTGAATTGCGGACTCACAATCAATGCTTCGAAGTGCTGGCCGTCATCGCCCTGCACTTCCACATGATCACAGGTCAGGCCATTCATGATGTAGTCTTGTAGTTTATTCGCTGTCAGCATTTTGTCCTCCCAAGGGTTATCAAGGCCTCATGACCTTCACCAGTGTGGTGGAATTATAGTATCGTTTCGAAACTATAATCTTGTCAAGATAGTTTTAGAACGCTATCATTAAAGAAAGATGTAGGGAGTTGAATATGAACAGTCGTTCGATTGCAGATTTGGTCTATCACTTGGGGCGCATAGCAACTGGCGATGGGCTTATGGAAGGACCTGTGGAAGGGCTTACAGCATCCCAGTGGGCGGCACTCAGATACTTTGCCCAAGCCAACCGCTTTTCGCGAACGCCGTCAGCCTTCGCCGCGTTCCATGGCACGACCCGGGGTACGGCTTCACAGACAATAAAAAGCATCGAAACCCTAGGCTACCTGACACGCATACGGTCAGAGGATGACAGGCGCAGTGTCAAGTTCGTTCTGACCGAAAAAGCCATGGACATTCTTGCGAACGATCCCCTGGAATCCCTAGTCCGTGCCACAGACTCCTTACCCCACAGCCTCCGGAAGCACTTCTCCGAAGCTTTGCAACGCATGGTCGGTCAGGTGGCCAAAGAGAGAGGCAAGCCTCCCTTCGGCACCTGCACTTCGTGTCGACATCTGAAATGCCACAACTGCAGCCGGGATGAACAGATGCCCTATGAATGCGGGTTGACGAGGGCGCCGCTGATTCTGGAAGAGTTAGATGGGGTCTGCATCAACTTCGCTCCGGGTAACCCTATAACTATCCCGAGTGTTTCCTAAACCACCCTCTTGTTCTCTTTGCATGACATTGTCTGACTATTTTGCAGCTTAATGACCGGACTGGCGTATCTGTTGGGTATCAAGCTGATGCCGCGTATCCGGAACATCAAGGACCTGAACTTCTACCGGCCTGATCGGCGTTTCCGTTACACACATATCGAAGATCTGTTTAATGGCCACATAGATTGGCATCGGATTGAGCGACACCTCCCGGATATGTTGCGCGTGTCCGTATCCATCAAGCTCGGTAGAATCACGGCATCAACTATCCTGAGGCGGCTGGGAACCTACAGCCGCAAGAATAAACTGTATTTTGCTTCCAGGGAGCTGGACAAAGTGGTCCGGACTGGTTTCCTATTGAATTACATCGACGATCTGGAATTGCGTCAGACAATTCATGCAGCGACCAACTAGAACGTGCAGTTCAATGGTTTTGCAAAATGGAGCTTCTTTGGTGGCGAGGGCATCATTACGACCAATCTCCGGCACGAGCAGCAAAAAGTAGTGAAGTACAATCACCTGGTGGCCAACATGCTGATCTTACACAACGTTGAAGCTCTCAGTCGGGTGGTGGGGAAATGGCAGCGGAGGGGATCGCAATAACGGAAGACGCTTTGAAAGCGCTATCGCCGCATCGAACCCATCATATCAATCGTTTCGGAGACTACACCCTGGATCTGAGGCGCCCGGTAGGGCAGCAGTTATTTGACTGGAAACTTGCCGAGCTTGCCCCTAAAGGGAAGTCCAAGGATCAGGTTAGCCTAGAAAGTGGATTAGAATAGCCGAAAAAGGGCCTATAAAAATCGTTATTTCGACCCTGTAAATATTTCTGTGTAACTGCCAAGGTTAAATGTAGTCCGCCAAGCGGTCTTCAAATTCGATCATAAAGCGATTCATTGCCGGTTTCCAATTTTGAATCGGCATCGTCCATTTTTTGGAAGCCTCTTGAATTGCCAGGTAGATAACTTTCATCGCCGAATCGTCCGTTGGGAACAGCTTCCGTTTTTTTACAGCTTTACGGACCACGCTATTGAGCGACTCGATCGCATTGGTCGTATAGATGGCCTTGCGGATATCCTCAGGGTAGCTGAATAAGGTGTTGAGGTTGTGCCAATGAGACCGCCAGGATCGGCTGATCTTTGGGTACTTGGCGTCCCACCGCTGCGCGAACTGATCGAGTTCTTGCAGGGCTTCGTCTTCCGTCGCGGATTTGTATATCCGCTTGAGGTCAGCGGTGACCGACTTGTAGTCCTTCCACGGCACATACTTCAGCGAGTTACGCACCCTATGCACGATGCACAGCTGGATCCGGGTGTCAGGGAACACCGTGCCGATGGCGTCAGGAAAGCCTTTTAGGCCGTCTACGCAGGCAATCAGAATGTCTTTCACGCCTCGATTTTGAAGCTCTGTGAGCACATTCAGCCAGAATTTGGCACCTTCGTTCTCGGACAACCAAAGGCCCAGCAGCTCTTTATGACCCTCGAGGTTCACACCCAGAGCCAGGTAGACGGCCTTGTTAATGACCTTCTTGTCCTGTCGGATTTTCACCACGATGCAGTCAAGGTAAACAATGGGATAAACCGGATCCAGGGGGCGCGACTGCCATTCGATGACCTGTTCAATCACCGCATCGGTAACCTTTGAGATGAGCGCTGCTGAGACGTCAGCACCGTACATCTCCTTAAACGTTGTCACGATCTCCCGGGTGGTCATGCCCTGGGCGTAGAGTAACAGTACTTTGTCGTCCATCGACGTGAACCGTCGCTGGTGCTTCTTGACCAGCCTGGGCTCAAAACTGCCCATCCGATCGCGAGGGGTGGCTAATTCAAACTGACCATCCTCGGTCTGCAGTGTCTTGCTGCTATACCCATTACGGCTGTTGTCACTGTCGGACTGAGCATGCTTATCAAAACCCAAATGATCATCCATCTCGGCGTTAAGTGCGGCCTCTACGGTAATCTTGGTGAGCATCTGGCGCAGCTCATTGAGGTCTGCTTCGGTTTTTATGTTTTTGGCGGCCGCCTGGGCGATCGCTTCAAGCTCTTTTTTGTCCACCACTGCCTATCCTCTCCCGTATGGGTTAATAATAGGCAGTTACACAGATTTAGTTACAGTCTCAAGTGAACTGTGTTCGGCGATCTTTTGCCGCGACTTGACGTACGCGAAGCAAGCGTGACGTAGCACTGATCCCGTTCTGAGCCGGGGTGCCGGCGTCCTGTTTCGCGTTCCTCTTGATTGAACCCCTTCCCTCCACAGCCTCCGCAGGGCCTTGCAGCCCCTTGTTCGGTTGCTTCTGCGGTACTATGAGTTCATCCGACTTCCCGGACTCTCGCAGGGTCGTGAGGCTATTGACCTTCACCATGCGGCCTCCACAGGCTGAGTGTGGAGGGTTGTCCGGGATCTCCCGAGTTCCGTACAGAGTGCTTATCTGCATGCTGAAGGCCTACGACTGCGGGAGAGTGGCCCATACCTTGCGGTTTGACGGTACGGGTCATGTTGCATTCTGCTTCGCTTAACAGCATCTGCCTCTCCAACTAATGATTTCGCAGCTCGATACTTCGCCTGCAGACACCCCTGTCAACACTTCACGGCGGCCCTTGCGGACAGTCGCGCATGACTCGGGGACGAAGCGGCCCGCCAGCCTTACCTCGTAGGGACTTTCACCCTGACACTCTGCCGATTTAGCTCGGCGTTCTAAGCGTTCTCATTGTGGGCGTCAATGTCTGCACCCAGATCGATCAGTACATCCCGGTAGTTGACCGCGTTGTTGAACACCGCAGCAGCAAGTGGTGTGCGTCCAGTGTTATTGACATAATTGAGATCACCGCCCGCGTTAGCGATCAATTCAGCCGAGCCAGAAATGCCAGTATCAAAGTCCTCCGTTTCTATGAAAATCGGCATAAATATCGCTGTGAGGCCTCTGGCATTTTCAACATTCACCTTAGCGCCCGCGTCGATCAGCATGGACACAGCTCTTTCGTTCCCACGTAGAGTGCTTGCGTGCAGCGGTGTATTTCCACGGTCGTTTTGGACATTAACGTCAGAGCCCACATCAATGGCAACTTCGATGTAGTCGGTCAGGTTTCGCAGTGTTAGCCAGTGCAGGATGCGTTCACCATTCGAGTCGAGCGCCACGTCGAGATAGAACGAGTGCTTGTCCAGAAGCGACCTGAACTGAGCAGCGCTCATAGTTTCAGAATCAATGGCCGCCAGCGCCTCACTTGCTTCGTCCCTACTTTCCCTAAGCTTCTCATCCACCCATGCGTGGGATGTCTGCGAGTACTTTGCGCGGTCGATGGCCGCGTCAATCGGTGAAAGCCCCTGTTCGTTCTTCAGGTAAGGGTTTATGCCCGCTGCTTCGAGATTGCGGGACTCGACGTTATCGCCAATGGCTGCTGCATCATACAAATCCTGCTGGGTCGCGCACCCTGTAGCACCGAGGATGGCGCTCAATGCAGCAGCCTGGACCTGTCTCTTTCCGACTACGGTTCTGGAAAAAGATTGCCATTCAAAACTCCAAAAAGGGAAAAGGTCAACACTATTACCCCGACGACTGAACTGGTTCAGCGTCTCAAGAATCTCGCCGGTTCCGCCAGGCGAGAAAAGCCTCCTGCTTTTTACGAAGGGACTCCCGGGCATCTGACATACACTGAAGAAAAGCCCAAGCGGTGAGTGGCATAAGGGCCCATGACAAGGGCTCCATCCAGCCCATGTACATTGGGTTCCCCTCAATCCATGAGAACGGTTGCATATCTGAGTGAACCAGTGAATCCAATAACCAGTGGGTCAAGGCTCCATAATAGGCACCAATAACCCATCTGGCATATCGGACCCCTGGCATGGCCACTAAAGTGCCAATGATCAGAATAATGATCATTGAATGTGTGTCTTCCCTTGGCGGGAATGATTCATTTGATAGAACCGCCTGGATGATTGGTAAATCAATCCATAGATTCACCAGACCAAACGACCACACACTGATCCTGTACTTGGGGAAGTGGTTTATTGGTGCCAGTACGCCGAAGTACAGAGGTGTGATGGGCATGTTTGTTTTCTCTTACTCCGATTTAGGTTTAACCCAATAACTGTGGCTCTTTCCAATAAGGCAATCGGAGATGTGATTTATAAATTCAGCATCACTGAGATTCTTCCCGTGTAATGCGGGGCTTTTTGTGCCTACTGCCTTAGTAACAGTAACTGTAGTTACTGCTGTTTGTGTCTTGGCAGTTTCGCATTTGCATACCTTGAGGGGTGTTGATCATGTAGTGGCGAGGTTCTGACTGATCAGATCCAAAATCAACTTGAGGGGTGGAAATTGTTGATCCACTATAACCGGGTAATCAACAAAGTTTTGCGTGTACGGGTTACCTGGGCCCATGCTTTCATAGTAGCCAGGTTGGGCACGCTGCTTTTCCAAGCCACGGTTCATGGCCTCTATTTGAGCGGCCGTACACCCTGTCATAGTTACGATGGTCAATAATGAAATGGCCATCTTGTGCATTTTGTTCTCCCAAAGTGAAAATGCCCTTGAGTAACCCGAATGGGATTTTTATCGAACTCAAAGGGAAGTCCTTTAAAAATATAAGGTTAGATTAGTGGGTGGAATTCTGCCATCGTAAAAATGTCAAAGACTGTAAAGGATGGCACTTAAGGCGAGGTGAAGTTTTTGACCTAGAAGCCTTTGATCTTGCCGCGTAACCGCATTGTCCAGATGGCGGCCAACTTCGCCTGATAGTTCAAATATACGCAAAGAAATATTTAAACCAGAACTAGTCCAAAAAAGCAGGCGTTGTAAAAAGAGTGAAAAAAAATCGGAAACCGCAAACTCCCCCACCTCTCTTTCGCAATCCCAAACACGAGACCGGGTATAAACACTGCAAGCGCCCATCCCAGAGTGTGTCCCCAGAGATGCGATAAAGAAAACAGAGCAGCCGAGATAAGATTGGCAAAACTAAGCCAACCTATTTTCAAGTTGCGCACCGGAGTTCGAGCGAGGCTGTCCATGATCACGCCTCGAAATACAATCTCTTCTAAGGATGGGTAAATCAGAAGAACCAGCAGAGCTGGAATCAAGTTATCCAAAGGCGTCACTACAAGATCCGGGATCGTAATCGTTATCCCAAAGACCACGAGAGGGCCAGCGCCCACCAGGACCCAAAAAACCGGATCCTGGTAGAAATTGACGCTTATCTTACTTTGCACGACCAACGGCGTTTAGTGATCAAATAAATCAGAGAGATCAGCACCATCAAGGGTAGCGTTGGGTCAGGCTGTGCTCCCTTGTTGATGGTGCAGCCGCCCCCACCGGATGATGATTCCGGACCATCTGCGTCTCCCTTGTCATCACGGTCAGGCACATCGTCAAGGCCATCTGGATTCTCCGAAGACGACACAACGGCCACGCCGCTTGGGTCTTTAATCACGCCATTTTTCTCTGCATCGGCATCATTCGGGCCACCATCCTGGATTCTTAGTTGCAGGCAGTCATTCCCCTCGATAATACCCGCATCATAGCTATTGCTGCCGACTGCGGGACACTCCGATCCATTGGAAGAAGCGGAATAGAGTCTGTTATTCACGTCTTCGACAAACATCTGCCATCCAACGTCTGGAACGTACTTCCGATAGACACCATTGGCGGGTATGGCCTCGGATAGAGGCAAAATGAGCAGGACGGACTGCCCCGCTGCACGAAGATCGTGGATCTCAAAGTCGAACAGGCCACCTATGATTGTGTAACTGTCCTCCGTGTTTAGCCCGGGTCCACCCGTCACACTTCCATGCTCAGCGAGCAGGCTTTCATCAATCATTGGTGACAGATTCATGCCTGCGCTGGCTACAGAGCCAATTCGTAAGCGCAGACCAGCTTCGGTAACCAGTTTGCCGTTCTCTGTCGCTTGCATTACTGATGGATCCGGATTGATATCCAGGCTATCCGGCAAACCGTTACCGTTCTCATCCGGATCAAGAGGAGCTCCTGAGATAACCGTTACCGGGAACTCAAAGGATGACGACTTCGGCGGAGTTCCGTTATCAGTCACCGTTAACCGGATTATGTACACTCCTTGCTGAAGGCCTGCCGGATCAAACCTGAACTCTTCGGGATTGGCCGAACTCGACGGAACCATCGCGTTGTCTGAGGCATTCCAGTCAAAGGTATGTGTGTCGTTGCTGTTCGGATCCCGAATGCTCGAAGTTACCAGAACGAAACCACCATCAATGGTTGCCGCGGATGCTCCGATGCCATTCTGGAACAGATTCAGACTTGCGACTGGCGCCTGGTTAGACACCGTTATAACAATGGTGTGAGTCGCTTTTCCCCCCGCAACTGCATTTTGCGGAGTCGCCATCTTTATGATGATTTTTTCTTCCATTTCCTCCAGGTCGTCGGAGGTGATGTCAACTACAACAGAACCTTCCCGACCCTCGGAAATAGAGATCTCCTGAGCAGATAATGTGAAATCCTCACCGTGATCCGCGGTTCCTGCCAGTTCGAATGGGATCGTCACTGGGTATTCTGGCGGTTGGCCATTGAGAACAACTTTTACAGAAACGTTCGACCCTTCATCTGCAAATTGGTCCACCTCGAAACCTGCAATAGGTAACACGTCGACAATTTGGGCGTCTGTTCCGGTATTTCCTGCAGCATCAGAAACACTCCAGGTAATAGTGTGACGGCCGGGCTCAAAAGGACCTGATTTATCGCTTAAAGGAGCTAAAGCACCATCGACATTATCGGTGGCTGACGCCTCTCCCAACTCTACTTCAGTGAAGTCGCCACTCGCTGAAATACGAATATCAACCGGCGCGATTACAACGGGCGCTGTCTCATCCGCAGGCGGATTAAACAAGTCAGAACCTTGCTCATACTCTTCAAGATTACTGAGACCGTCGTTGTCCGCATCCTGACTGGCATCTGACGAATCCAAAGAGTCAAAGCCGTTCTCATTTTCAAATGCGTCCGGCAAGCCATCGCCATCGTCGTCTGTATCGGCATTATTGCCAATACCGTTACCGTCCGTATCAAGGGACTCAGAAGCATCAAGCGGGAAGGCATCACTGGCATCCTCAACGCCGTCGCCATCGTCATCCGTGTCAGTGTTGTTACCGATACCATTACCATCGGTATCCAGCCACTCACCGCTATTCTGTGGGAAAATATCTTCGCTATCGGGTACGCCATCACCATCCGAATCTACAGCTGTGCCAGATGTAGCCACTGCTTGAATGGGGGACAAGGTGCTATTGCCAGCAGGATCTTGGACCTGGAACTGATAATGGTATGTGGTACCTGCAGCCAGGCCTGAGAGCCGGAGTGAATGAAGACGATCAATGCCTATTGATGCAGCCGAGGAGGAAAGCTCGCTCTCGGACACACCGTATCGAACGCCAACAGAAGCGTGTTCATCAGTGCGTAGACCGAAATCGACCACTGTATCTCCCAATACACTTGCCGATAGGGAGGATATTGATGGCGCTACTGTGTCGTTAGCTGCCGCTGAACTGAACGTACCTTGGCGAACGGTTTTATTCCCGGCGATGTCGGTAACAGTCAGCTTGTAGTCATAGCTGATGCCCGGCTGCAGCTGGGTGAGTACAAGTTGATGATCCAGGGTTGAATCAGCATTGCTCGCGACATGTGAGTAAGCCCCAGATTGTCCATACCGTAACTCAGCTGTTGCTGGTTCGTTATTAACCCACTCCATGATTATTCTATTGCTTCCTGACCAGACAGTTTCCGGTTCCAAGCTAAACAGCGGTGCCGTGGTGTCTGGTTCTGCGTTTGTGTTGAATCCGTCAGTCTTGCCCACTGCATGAGCGCTTCCAATTCCAAGAACGCTCGTGGCCAGTGTCTTGGTGCGTTTCAGCCATGACGTCCCGACAATCTCGGTATTCAGGCTCTGAACCTGAGCTTTGTTACCGGAACTGTCTCGGGCATCAATTGTGTAAGAGTATTTGCCGCCGGCTTTTAGTCCCGTCAGGGTCACAGTGTGTTTATTGGTTTTCTCCCCTTTTCCCTTACTCCGCTTTTCACCCGTGCTGGAGTCATACTCCACAACGGAGTCAGACGGCTCATCGGTCTCCCAGGCCAGAGTTACTGTGTCATCGGAGGAACCTATAACGGTTGGAGGTTGCTTGAAGTGGGGTTTGGCTGTATCTGGCAGAGACCGTGTGCGGAAGCTATCTTCTTCGGTTACGACAGCATTGCCATTACGATCCTTCGAAAGCGCACGAAGATAATACGCTGTATCTTTTTCGAGATTGGTAAGCTGCAAGACATGCTTTCGGCTGCGCTTTGCACTACTGAGAGACTCGACCAGCTCGCCGCTTACGGTGCCAAACTCTATGGTGCTATCGCTCAGCTCATCCGTTCGCCAATGTACAACCGCCGACTGATGAGTGATGCCCACAATCTTCAACGAGCCGGTTATGACAGGTGCTAGCGTGTCCTCTAAAGCTAATGTACGGAATGCATCCGGCGCACTCAGCTCCGGCCCGTTGCCTAGTGCATCCGTAGCAGAAACCGTATAAGTATAGTCGGTGGACGACGTGAGGCCGGTAACCGTAACACTGTGAGACGTTTTCAGGTTTTCGTCCCGAACTACCTTGTAAGCTGTGCCATCGTTCAGTGAAATTGCGCTCACCGCAGGCTCATCGGTTTCCCACTGGACGGTCACTGAGTCGGAACTGAGGTCCGTAATGACCGGCGCACTCACAAATACCGGAGCTTCCGTGTCAGGCTGCGGCAGTGTCTGGAACGTTTTTCCTGGACTCTCTACGGGGCCATTTCCTGCCGCATCTGTACCACTGACCTGAATCGTATACGTTGAGTTTGCGCTCAGCCCGGTAATAGCCACGCTATGGGAACTTCTCAAACCGGTGATGGTCTCGCTTTGATCGAGTAAACCACCTATCCCGTAGTTCAATTGGGTCGTAGCTGGCTCGTTCGTCCGCCATTCCACCGTTGCACGGTCATTGGAAACCGATGTAATTACCGGCCCCTCAAGAATGACTGGCGCATTACTGTCAGGAGAGGCAAGGGTATCGAATGATGCCGAACTGGATACGGGGCCGTTACCGTCTTCATCTGTGGAACTAACGGTAGCCAAGTAGCTCTGACTCGCTGTCAGTGCGGACACCGCAACCGAGTGCAGGGTTCTGTAACCAGGAACTGTATAGGTGACACCATTTACGGTGACCATCGAAGACGCAGCCTCATCGGTCTGCCACTGGATCGCCGCACTGGTATCGGTTATGTCAGTAGCCCGGGGAGCAGAGGTAATGACGGGTGCAGTTTCATCGTTAAAGGGCAAAATAATATTCTGTTTCAGGTCAGCTTGAAGGTTTAACCCACTTAAAACCGTTTGTGCAAAACCACTACCGAGCGGAGGGAGGATGGTCTCACTATCTAGCCCACTGACCACCACCAAGGAATAATTGCCGTCCACATCTGAAACAGTACTGTTTAAGACACTTCGAAATTGATACTGACCAATAGCGGTATAATCTGACCAGTACGAATCCGCCTTGACCTCTACACCCGAAATAGCCACGCCATTTTGATCCGTTGTCCGACCACTGATCGTTACGAACGGCAATGCAAGATCCTGGGTCGTATCAGCAGCTACGATCACGTCTGTGACAAGCGGCTGAACATTAAATCGCTCAGGACTGGGCTGGCTCGTTACTGATCTGTAGTCATACCGGGCATCAATCTCATAGGTGCCGCTCGCCACCGCTATGGCGTATGCCCCTGACGCATCCGAGACAAGCTGCCCTACTTCCGTGCCACTGGCCTGTTCGGAAACCGTGAGATGAATCCCGCTGATCGGATTGCCACTACCATCGAGAACCGTGCCGCTCAGTATACGCTCCGGCTCAAGAGCAAAATCGCGTTGAGTATCCTCGATGAGCGCCAAGCCTGTACTTACAGTCGTTGCTAAACCACTGTCCGCTGGAGGCGTAAAAGTAAGGCTATCCAAGCCGCTGACCACCACCAAGGAATAATTGCCGTCCACATCTGAAACAGTACTGTTTAAGACACTTCGAAATTGATACTGACCAATAGCGGTATAATCTGACCAGTACGAATCCGCCTTGACCTCTACACCCGAAATAGCCACGCCATTTTGATCCGTTGTCCGACCACTGATCGTTACGAACGGCAATGCAAGATCCTGGGTCGTATCAGCAGCTACGATCACGTCTGTGACAAGCGGCTGAACATTAAATCGCTCAGGACTGGGCTGGCTCGTTACTGATCTGTAGTCATACCGGGCATCAATCTCATAGGTGCCGCTCGCCACCGCTATGGCGTATGCCCCTGACGCATCCGAGACAAGCTGCCCTACTTCCGTGCCACTGGCCTGTTCGGAAACCGTGAGATGAATCCCGCTGATCGGATTGCCACTACCGTCGTGAACCGTGCCAGATAAAATAGCGGCGTTCTCAACCAAAACTATATTTTGGCTGACATCATTACTGCGAACATCAATATTGGGTACCACGGTATTCCCAAAGCCGGACTCCACAGGTGGCGCAACGACAAGGTCATAAAGTCCAATCTCAGCTACCTCAAAGCTGTAACTGCCATTAGTGTCCGTAGTCGCGGTTCCTAAGGATCCATCATCCGCAACGGCCGGATCAGATTCGGTTTGCTCTTGGGTGACTTGGTAAAGCGAAACCTCCGCCCCCGCCATGGGAGAACCACCACCAAAAACCACACCGCTCAAAGTGACAGCCTGGGCAGCGGATGCCGTCCATGTTAAAGCGAGCAATAAGAGAATTTTTAAATTTCTAGTCGTTACTGCGCGCATGCTGGCCCCCTTGGCCTGTCGGTATTCCGAACAGTTTCATTAACTTGTTGGCGGAATTTTTCTGTTATTTTCTCAGCTTCAGTAGAGCCAATATCGAAGTTCTTCATCAGCCCTTCTGCTGGCTGGAAACCATTTTCGAAGGCAAGCGCTAACCAACCGTATGCCTTAAATTGGTCGGTTTCGGTTCCCCGGCCATCCCGATACATGGTGCCAATGTGGTATTGAGACTCGACATGGTTAAGCAGTGCTGCACGCTGAAACCACTTGAAAGCCTCTGAGTAATTTTTCGGAATGACTCGCCCTTCCAGGCTCATGAGTCCTAACGTATAGAAAGCTTCTATATGGTTCTGCTCAGCAGCTCTCAGAAACCATTTCATAGCCTTGTGTGGATCGGGGATTGCCGCCAAGCCTTTCTCATACATCAGGCCGAGGTGGTATTCCGCACTTGCGTCAGAACCTGCCCGTTTCGAAAATTCCTGGAACGCCAACTTATAGGATTGGCGTTTAAATGCTTGTTCGCCCAGGCACTGAGCAAGAGGGTCGGGAGTAGTGGTTTCTGTACTGTTTCGCGTTTTATCGGCAACTTCAGTTTGAGATTCCGGGCCCCGGTTCTGAGCCCAAAGTAAAAGCACCGCAACGAGAATGAGCGTCACTGCGCTCAGAATCAGGAAAAATCTCTTCATCCAGAAGTCGCTTCAGGTCAGGTAAAAGTGGTCGAAAATAGGAGAGGTCATTCAGGCGGAGGGCGGGTTAACTCTAACCCGTGAGTAGTCCGCTAGATACGTCCCTGCATCAACAATTCATTGCTAATTAATAATTAGTAACCTTAGTGCCTATCCATACATGTAGCAATCCAAAACCTGATGTGTTTACACAAATTAACAAATTAGTTCCGGTCACGCCCCTCATGTGTCCCTACGCCCAAAAAACGCGCAAATCGAGGACAACTGGAGCAGCCATTTAATCTTAGAGACTTAAAGGCACAGAAAAAGGAGAAACAATAAATTCAGTTCGCTTAACTACCCAGACCGAAAAACATAAGAACAAGGACCAGGACAAAACCAAACCAAAGGCTACCGGCCAGATTCTGATTTATTTCTTGCTGTGTATGAAACTCCTTGTATGTCTCGGCGCAAAACGGACAGACCGATCGCTTTGGAAATGGCTGGTTATTCGTGTTGTACTCGGTACGAGCGGTAATAACCCGAGGCACCATCATTTTATGGCAAGATCCACACTCAACTCGACTGTTATTGACATTGCCGGGACCAGAGCTTTCGATGAGGACTTTGCTTGCCACCGGGCCACGCTCGCTCTCTTTGTGTTCAAACTCTACAGCATCTCCCGCAGCGGGTAGGTCGGCGCCCCGCACCGCCTTAACGTGCAAGAAGCGATCAACACCGTCTTCACCATGAACGAAACCATAGCCTTTTTCTGCCGAAAACCATTTCACCTTACCTTTCATACATCCTCCACTTCAAAGAACTGCATCAGATATCCAGGTCGCTTCTTTGAGCGCCTCTGCTATCTTGGATCTCCCGGTGATGGGGCTGAAACCTTTCCCATCGCGGGCGCCCGACCCCAATCTTACGGCCAAATACTTCACAGAATAACTGAGCAGGAGGCACGTATCCGAGTAGATGATGAACTCGCAGCCATTGAACTGAGGTTATCTGAGCTTGAGACGGAAAAGGCTGACCTCCTTTCCCGAAAGAGAGCGCTTCGTCAAGTTGCGCACCAGCCCACGCTGGCGCACCTAACCCCCAGTCAAAAAATCGAATTATTCCGAAAGCTTTTTCGCGGCAGAGCAGATGTATATGCGATTCGCTGGCAGGGTGCCAGCGGCCGTTCCGGCTATGCCGTCGCCTGCGAGAACGAGTGGGTCCCGAATATTTGTCAGAAACCCAGGATCAAGTGCCGAGAATGTTCGCACAGAAAATTCAAACCTCTGGACTTCAACGCGATTTACGACCACCTGTCTGGCAAGCATGTCGCTGGGCTATATCCTTTACTACCGGACAGCTCCTGTTACCTCCTGGCGGTGGATTTTGATAAGGACGACTGGAGAGCAGACGTTCGTGCGCTGGCCCAGGCCTGTCGTGGTGAAGGTATTCCTTATCTCGTTGAGGTATCTCGATCCGGTGCTGGCGCCCATTTATGGATCTTCTTTTCGGAAGCCGTCTCGGCCTGGTCAGCGAGGGCTCTGGGGTTCAAGTTGCTGGATAAAGCCATGGGGCTCCATCCAGGTTTATCCTTCGATTCCTATGACCGGTTGTTCCCCAACCAGGACACGATGCCCGATGGTGGGTTTGGCAATCTGATTGCCCTTCCGCTTCAACACGAGGCGCGAAATCGCGGATGTACTGTATTCGTCGACGATGAATTAATTCCGTATTCGGATCAATGGGCACTGCTCAATCGGCAAAAGACCCTGTCACCGGACCGGCTTCGAGAGTTGGTCGGCAGGGAGTCTGATTCCGATGTTACAACAGAGGTTACGTTGCCGTGGGAACAATCGTTACCGGTCGAGGCAGGGATAATTACGGGATGCCCTGAAAGCATTACGCTCATCCTGGCAAATCATATTTATATGAAGTTGTCAGACATACCGGGGCCATTGGCTGCTCGAATAAAGCGCATGGCCAGTTTTGCCAATCCAGTTTTTTTCAAAACACAGGCACT
>Ga0307936_1000469_pt1 | contig 22155 bp, 26 predicted proteins | sample OrgLakmetagenom1_FD_201839 | JGI IMG/M metagenome (GOLD analysis project Ga0307936, IMG submission 201839) | Saline water microbial communities from Organic Lake, Antarctica - #1 | ecosystem: Environmental > Aquatic > Non-marine Saline and Alkaline > Saline | place: Antarctica: Organic Lake... | reverse complement strand
CATAGAAGGCGCGCAGCCCCAGTCCCGGCATGATCCGTTCGGGCATGCTTGGTCTCACTTGTCGTTGTGAAGGTGGTGGTAATGCTGGCGCTCGCGACAGCGTCGAGCCGAATGATCGTGGTCAGGTGCCCCAGAGAAAGCCCCAGCCGCGATCCCAACCGGCAGCGAAGGGTGCGGTCAACTGGTACCGGCGCGCTTCCTGGTCGATGAGCCATGTGCCTCCGACCAGCCGGCGCGACCGGACGGCAATATCGATCTCGGCGGTGCGCTCGGGCGCGCCACTCTCGGGGATGTCCTCGGGCGTCAGCGTCCAGTTCGTCCCTATGCCAGCGTCGATGACGATGCCGGGCGGCATCAGGGCCACACCCGTATCCGGATCGACCCAGCGCACCTCAATTGCATAGCCGACGCTCGGCTCAGGCCCAACGGAGCCACCCGTATGATCGACGATGACCGGGCTGGTCTGCGTCAGGCGGTCGCGATGGGTCCAGGTGAGGACGAGATCATCTGCGATCAGCGCATCGACATCCGGCGCGTAGCTGCCGTTGGCTTGCACCCGCCCGGGTGGCAGGGGGCGGATGGCACGCCTGTTCAGCGTCACGCTGTCTTCCGGGGCGAGCGCAAACGCCAGCGTGCCACGCCCGGTCTCAGGCAGCAGCCGGACCGCGAGGGTCTCACCCGCCGCCCAGGAGTCTTCGGTGATCCGCGCGCCCTCGTCGAAGAAGATCACCGGAGTTCCCGCCGTATGGACGCGCGGCACGGTGTCGAGGCAACCCCGGCCCACGGTGATGGCCGTGGCGGTGATCCCGTCGACGCGAACCAGTTCGCCATCGATGCTGGCCAGCGTGCCGATGCCAACCTCGCCAATGTCGCGCCAGCTGGTGACCGGGATGACGCGCGCCTCCGGGTGGTCCGACATATCGGCCGACAACAACGCCGTGGGCGCAAAGGCGACTACGCCTTCCTGCGCGGGACCGGTGCCGGGATCGATCCAGAGCTCGGCCGCCAGCGCGTCGGCGCTGGGTCGTTCGCCGGTGGCGACCAGCGCGCCCGCGTCCGGATCCTCCGCAAGAATGCGGTCAGCCTCAGAGTGACCCAACTCGCGAACCAACAGCCAGTATGGGGCTTCTTTGACCATACGGCGCGTCAGCGCCCGTGGCGGTGCGGCGACTCCAGTGCCGGTTGGCATGCGCCCGCCAGCAATGGCGGTGGCACCCATCGCAAACACATCCTCAGCGAGCTTCAGCCGGATGCCGTTGTCGCGACCGTCGCCCTGACCGATCTCGGAGATGCGCATGACTACGTCATTGAGTCCCAGCCGACCTGACCGCAGCCGGATCACATCGCCAGGCCCGAGGTCCGCGCCTTGCCGGTTCACCACGATCTCACCTGACAGCAGCGGAACCGAAAGGGCGCGCAGGTCGCGCTCGGCCACGCGGATTGCCAGCCCCTGGTAGCGGATGCCGGGATAATCGAGCGTGGTCGCGATGACCTCGCCCATGGCCTGTACCCGCGCCGTGTCGGTGACGCTGACAGCGCCCGTATCGTCCGTCCAGGCGTCCGTGAAGCGCACGGTGACGCTGTTGACGAGGTCCGAGGGCGCGCGCCGTCCGAGGCGGCCCCAGTCCACGACATTTGCTTCATCAAAGAGTGGCAGGTTTGCTGCCACATAATCCGCCCGGATCAGCTTCAACTCCCAAAGCCCGGTGCGGCGGTCGATGAACAGCGTGGCGTCGATGTGGTCGAGAACGCTGCCAATGAACTCCTCGATCGAGCTGTCCTGCTGCCAGATCAGCGACAGCCCGAAGCCTTCGATGTAAAGCGCATCTGCCGCGCCCATGAAACTCGCCCCGATCTCGACTGTGGAATAGCCCAGACCCCAATCGCGGTTGGTGAGGCACTCGCGGATGATATGAGCCGGGTTCATGTCCGGCCCGTTGCCGAAGGCCCCGCGCAGAGAGGCCACCAGCGCTTGCGGGTTCCCAGGTGGGATGACCGGCACACCGTCGACGGGCGTGTTGTCGATGCGCGCGGTGAAGGTCGTATTGGCCAGTGCGATGTTGAATCCAAAGATATCGGCAGGCGGCAGGGTGGCGATGGTGGCGAGTGCTGCATCAACCGAAGAGACTGGCGATGGCTCGCCATCTGTTACGAAGATGACGATCCTGCGCTTGGACCCGCCACCGGCAAAAAAGGTCGCCGCTTGCGAGAATGCTGCGTTGAAGCTGGTGCCGCCTGAGGTGCTGTTCGACAGCGCAAGCATCCAGGCCTCGAGCGCCACATAGTCCTCTGGCCCCATGTCGCGTCGTTCAATTGCACCTGCGACGCCCGCATTCCACAGCACGAGGCGCATATCATTCGGCCTGTCAGGATCGACCCCCGCCCCGATCTCGCGGATCAGCGCCGCGACGCCTGCTTTTTGCGCCGCCATGCGGGTTCCCGACATCGAGCCTGAGACGTCAAGCGCGATGTAGATCGCCGCATCCGAGATATTTGCCTCAGGCACGATGGGTGCCTTGTCCGGATACCATTGTACTGAGCCCGCTTCACCGATCAGCACCCGGGTCACGCGGACCGCCCATGGCTTCAGATAAGGATTGATACCGAGGTACACCTGCCGCAGCACCAGGCTGCAGAGCCCGCGATAGCCGGGTACATCACCGCTCATGCGCGCTGCCAGATAGTCGTTCTGTCCCTGGCCCGGCCCGCCCATCAGCACATCGACATTACCGACGATCCCACCCTCCCGGCTTTCTCCACCAAAGAGGTCCGGCTTGTCGATCCGGATGCGTCCGCCACCCGCACCGGCATTGCTGGCGGCAGTCGTGGCCTCAAACACCTCGACCGACTGCGCCGGGAAGCTCAGCCCCTCGGGCAGTACGGACCAGGAGGTGACATTTGTCACTGCACTAAAGGCCACACCGCGCAGTGTGATGCTCTGGCTCGAGCCATTCGCCAGTCGCAGCCGGTAGTCCCGGCCGATCCGCACCCCGGCCTGTGTACCGGAAAAGGTGATCGTGGCACTGGTATCGCCAGCGAGGGCCGCGGTGGCTGCCATGCCCGCAACCGTGCCGATGCGCGTCTCCACGGCCGCGCCCCCGCCCGAGACACCGCTGCCTGTGGTGACCGACCAGGCTGTGCGGCGGTCGACAAGGATTTCGCGGATGGCATCGATCGGCCCGTGGCAAAGGGCCATATGCATTCCGAGCGAATACCGAAAACCGACCGTCTGCGCCTTGCTACGCCCGCCCATTGCTGACCTCCATCGTCGCGGCCCGCGTTTCCGCGACCTGGATGACCGGTATTACCAGCGCGTCATCGGTCGCGCGCAAGCGATCAGCCTCGATGCCGTTGGCAAGGAAGTCCTGCCACGCAAACCCATGGCGGCGGAACCATGGCCGCACACCCGCGAGGCAATAGCGCGCTGTGCGCAGGTCCTGGATCGTCACGCGCAACGGCGCGGGCCTGCTTTGGTGCGGATCCATCACTTCTTACCACCTTTCTTCTTGATGGGGTCGACCCGCAGGTCCCCAGCCCAGACCACATTGGGCCCGGTGATCAGCACGGTGCCGAAGATGACCGGGATTGGGCGGCCTTCCTCGGCCGTGGGCAGGCTGAAATCATCGAGCCCCGCAGCAAGAGGCTTTTCGACCTTCGGGCGCGGGCTCAGCGCATAGGAAATTGCCGAGAGCACCAGCCCGAGAACGAGCTGTGCGATGAAGTTCCAGACCATGGGGACATGCCGTTTGTGGGTTGGCGCCGCGTGGGCGCGTCAGACGATGGAGCCGCCGCCGAAGGGGTTGCGGCCGGGGATTTCAGGAAAGCCCCCGAAATTGAGGAGATTGCCGAACTTCGCCGCACAGGTAGTGGCGCGCAGATCGCAACCTGGGGCGATGTCGGCGAGGACTGGAAGCGGGTCGCCCGTATCCGGGTCGAATTCCGGCATGGTGAGCGCTGCGGCCAGTTCTGGCATCGGGCGCGAGAGCGTTATGGCGGCGGCTGTATGGCCCGTGATGAAGCCCAGTTGCGCCCCGAACCGCAGCACCCCACCGCGATACCAGCCGTTCGGTTCACTGGCCGCCTCGGGGATCGTCACCATGGATCCACCATTTGCGGTGGCTGTTACTGTACCTGTCAGCCAAGAAAGCGCGATGTCGAGCCCGCAGCCCCGGCCGTAAAGCGCATGGCGGCACAGGCGCTGGTACTTGGCCCGCACGCCTGCGCGGCGCAGCGTGCTGAACACGGATTCGCAATTCAGGATGATCCGCTGACCCTCGACCTCGGCCCCCACCACGCGCCCCTTCCAATGCGCGACCGTCTCGCCCAGCACCTGCTCATGACCGCGAAAGATCGTCAGCGTCACGGCTGCGTTCCCCATCGGTGCCAGAAACCGCCGCGCAAAGGGATGCGAGAGCGGCCAGGTCAGTTCCAGCCGCCCGCGCTCGATCTCGCTGGTCTGCACCACATCGCCATGCGCCACGGCGGCAGGGTCCCATGTGATCGTATCCCCGCCGCTGCTGGCGCTGATCCAGTCCTCGGCCCGGCTGGTGAAACGCCAGACCTGATCGCCCTCGACGAACTGATAGAGGAAGTAAGGGCGGCCCTCGGCGGTGGAGACCTCGATGATGTCATAGGTCATTGTGGAACCTCGATAACCGGCAGGGTCAGTTCGCTTGCGACTGCCCCGTGCTGGATCTCCACCCGGTCGGCGTCGGCGCGCACTGCGTTCAGAAAATACACCTTCGCGCCGATTGGCACTGGTTCGCCAAGGTTTGAGGAAATTGTCAGCCGATGGTCCAGTCCGTCTGCAATGGCGGCGGTGATAGAGCGAAACCGTAGCGCACCAGTCATCTCGAACATGATACGGCGGCCGACATAGGATGTGAGCGGTGCGATCGGCGCCACACGCATGATCACCGAGCCCGAGGTCATCGCTGCGCGCAACTGCAGCTCACGCCCCCATGTCGGCAGCCAGAAGCTGGCCTGGCGTCCGCGCAGCGACCATAGCCAGCGGCGCAGGGCGTCTCTTGCGGCGGGGCCCCGGGCCTTCAGTGTGATCGCCTCGCCGCGCTCGAACACATCGCGCATCGGTTCAACCATTACGGGCCCGAAGCCGTTGTCGACATACTCGACCGCGCGGCGCAGGCTGGCGCTCAGCGGGCCACGGACAAGGCTTGGGTCTGTCTGGACACGCCGATTCAGATAGGTCGGCAGCGTCGGAGCCGCGAGGTCGGGGGCGCCGCGCAGTAAAAAGCTGGCCGTCACCGTGCCATCGCCCTGCCTGCGCCGCGTGATCTGCACAGCCGAGGGCAGCAGACCTGGGCGGATCGGCATGATTGTGATCCGGCGGGCCGATACCGCCTGATCGGGCAGGTGCAGATCGGGCAGTCCCATATCCAAAGGCGCTGCCAGGATCAGCCTGTCGGCCTCCACGGCTGCGATCTCCACCAACCCGACCGCGCCGCCGTCTACAGCGATCCCGGCCAGCCCTACTGCCCTAAAATCCGAGACTGCCGTGTCCAGAGGGATCTGCGTCATCCCCGCTACCAGATCAGCGGCAGGCTGGAGCGCCATGTGCCACAGCGGCACCCGCCATTCCCCCGCAAAGCTCGCCCGCACCAGTTCCGCCGCGCGCGCCATGCCCAGTGCATCCAGCCGGTGGCGAAACGTGACGATCTCGCGTGGGCGGGGGCGGAGCGCGATGCGCTGTTCGTCGGCGCGCGATGACAGCACGTCGGTGCGCCATTCCAGCACCTCGGTGATTTCCTGCGCTGCCGGGAAGGGCCAGAGCGGTGGCGTATCTCCCACTTCAGGCATTCATGGCACTCCGGTTGCGGCGGATGACATTCAGGATCGCGCGCTCGCCCGAGGGTGTGGCGAGATAGTCGCCGACCACCGAGGGGTCGAGCACGTTGATGATGCGCGTCGACATGTCGGCGGCCGATGACGGGCTGGCTGCACCATTCATCTCCACCCCGAGCCGCCCGTCGCGGCCGCGGCGCAGGGGCAGGATTGCCTCGGGTCCAGCCTCGCCCATCAGCCCGATGCCGCGTGAGAACGGAAACACTGTGGGGCGGTTGACGACGCCGCCGCGCGCGAAGGCGGTCAGTTCCTGGCCACCCGCAAAGACACCACCGCGTGCAAAGCCGAACAGGCTCGCGAGGAACCCACCGCCGCCACCCCCGCCGCCAGAGAAGGCATTGATCAGCGCATTCTCGATCGGCTTGAAGGCCAGATCGATCAGCCGGCCCGCGAGGTTCTGGGCAATGCGCGAAACCGCGCCCGCAAAGATCTCCCAGGTGAATTCGCCAGATTTGAGCGCCTCCTTGATGGGGCCGGTGATGTCCTGCGCCAGACCTTCGGCGATCTCGCGCGAGCGTTCTTGAGCTGCCCGCACCGCCTCTGCCGTGGATTGCCAAGCCGTTTTGGCGGAGTCGGCGGCCTCGCTTAGGGCTCCGCCCGCAGCACGCCCGCTTTCACCCACGCGCGCCGCTGCTTCGCCAGTCGCATCGATTGCATCCTCGAGCCCCTCGGTAGCGACGCGCGCGCCTGTCAGCCCTGCCTCCGCCACCAGCCCGCTTGCAGTGACGGCCTCCCGAAGTGCCGCAACCGACTCGAGGGGAGCCGTCGCGGCACCGACCACACCGGCCATCATCTCGCGCAGGGCATCTGCCTCGGCGCGGGCCTCAGTAGCATATTGGCCCAGCCCGAGATCGGGCAGTGCAATCGGCTCGGACGTGAACGCCGCCTGAAACGCCGCGCGAGCTTGCGCACCTGCCTCGGTCGCGGAGCCTGCGAACGGGTTGTCGACCCGGCCAAGCTCCAGATTGCCGATCAGCGAGATGCGGCGCTCCACACCCAGCGTCTCGAGCCCGGCGTTGATCCCCTCCAGAAACCCGTTGATGCGCTGGCCGACGCCGTTCAGCATCGCCTCGACGCCCGCGATCAGCGCATTCGCGGCCTGGAAGGTGAAATCCCCGATCGTGCCGGGCAGCGCGCCCCAGAGCACCTTGATGGCCTCGAACGCGCCCTGAAACGTGTTCAGCACGGCATTGCCAAAGCCGATCACGGCGACGAGTGAGGCCTGCAGCGCCTCGGCGATGGCGGCCTTGATCCGGGCCCAGCTGGCCATGATCGAAAGCCCCATCGCAACAGCGCCAAGCTGCATGCGCTGCCAGACCTCGCTGGCAAGATCGCCCAGCAGCGACAGCGCGGCGCCAAACCCGCCCGCGCCGCGCACCAATCGAGCGAACCAGTGGATCAGCTCGCCCGCCGCCACGATCAGGCCGATGAACGGCAGGCGCAAGAGCGCGCCGCGCAGGATGACCAGCGCCATGGCGAGGCCCTGCACTGACACGGCGGCTGCGATCTTGGCTGCTACGAACCGCCCGGCCAGCAGTGCGGCGATGCCGGTTGCATAGGCTGTCAGACGACCAAGGTTCTCGAACAGTGTACGGATCGCAATCCCCAGCGGCCCGGTGGTGCGCGCAACAGCAGCCATGGCATTGGCCACGCCCTCCAGCGCAGGGGCTGCGGCGACCGCCAGCTGGTTCGAGAGCCCGCGCCAGATCAGACCTAACCGCGAGATCGCATCATTGGTACGCTCGATCTGCGCCGCGTCCTGATCGGACACCACCACGCCAAAGTCCCGCACGTCCTGCGTCGCCTGGCGCAGCGTCGCCGTGTCGATCCGCGTGAACATCAGCGCGGCCCGGTCCCCGAAAAGCTGCGACGCCACCGCCGCACGCTCGGCATCGGGCACGAACTCGGCCAGCCGGTCCTGAATGAGCGCGATGCGCTGATCGAGCGGCAGCGCCTGCAGCTCGGCAGCGGACAAGCGCAGCCGGTCGAGCGCGTCGACCGCAGGACCGGCTCCAGCTGCGGCCTGGCTCAGCCGCCGGGTCAGCTGCATCGTGGCCTGCTCGATCTGCCCCATCGACACGCCCGCGAGATCGCCCGCGCGCGTCAGCACCTGAATGCTCTCGACCGTCGTGTCGAGCGAAGCCGCAAGCTTGGCCTGCGCGTCGACGGTCTGAAGCCCCGAGCGGATCATAGCTGTGGCCGCCGCCGCAATCGCGGCCGCCGCCGCCACCATCGCCACCCGCGCGCGTCGCGCAAAGGCCGCAAGCCGCGCATTCGCCATTTCCATCTCGCGCGACAACCGGCCAAACCCGCGCGCTCCCGCCTCGCCAACGCCTTCCAGCTCGGCCTTCACTTGCCGCCCGCCAGTCGCGGACAGGCGGACAGAAACGCGTTTCTCGGTCATGAGGGTCCTCCCACCTGCGTCTCCATCTGGTCATTGAGTTTGCGCACCATCACCGCCTCAAGGACGGGGAGGAGTTCGGCGGCAGCGCGGCGGTCCACGCCCAGTGCGTCGGCCATGGCCAGTGCCGCGCTCATATCCCAGCCGAGCACGACGCCGGGCACGGCACGGATCTGGCCGCCGAGGCGCCCGGCCAGATCCCAGACCTGCCAGCCCTCATGCGTGCGCGGCGCGTTCAGGACTTGCGGGCAGCCTTCGCAGCTTTGCGCGCAGGCTGCGCAGTAACCTTCGCCCCCGCCATAGACCCAATCGGCGAGGGCGCGGAGGCGTTTTTTTCCGCGTCCAGCTCCAGCCCCTTGGCGACGTAGCCCATCTGGAACTTCTCAAAGATTGGCCAGATATCGAGCAGTGCAGCGATGCCTTCAGGCGTCACTGCCACTGGTGTGCCGCCGCCGTCGCCGACACCCTCCCAGTCGAGAATGGCGCGTTCGGCGAGGACCTTGCCGAAGATCACGGCGATTTCGTCGTCGCTGGTGCCCTCAGGCAGGGTGCGCACAGCCGGGTCGCTGCGCGCCGCCACCATCAGCGCGGTGGTCAGCGGCTCGACCCGGACGCGCACGCCAAGGCACAGGGCAAGCCAGTAGGGCTCGCGGGCGAGGTTCAGGCGCAGCATGATCAATACTCCTCAATGGCGTTGATGAGGGTCACGGTGCACATCCGGCCCAAGATCGCGTCACGGGCGGCCTGCCAGTCGAAGGTGGCCTGCACGCCTTGGGGTCCAGAGATCTCGATGCGCGGGCGTGGCAGATAGACGGCATGGGCGGTGAGCGTCAGGCTTTCTCCCGAGGGCAGCGCGTAGCCGAAACTCAACGCGCAGGGATCGCCGTTGATCGCCTGATCGACCAGCACCTGATCGGCAAAGCGCACCTCGATCCGGCCGGTAAGTGCAGCGATGGACGGGTCCGCCCCATCAATGCGCCCGTCTGAGCGGATGGTCTCGACCCGGTCTAGGGCGTTGGCATAGGTGATCTCGGCCGAGACGATATTGCCCAAGCTGCTGCCGTTGCGGGTAATCGATCCGTTGAAGTGGCCGAAGCGCTGCAAACCGAGATCGGCCAGCGTGCCCGCAGCGGATGCGGCGGCGATACTCTCGCCCTGCGCCACAAGGCTGGCGGTTGCGGTCAGCAGACCCGAGCGCTGCATTTGCCAAGACAGCGTATCAAGCACGCAGCCCGAGTACATTGCAAAGCGCGGGATCTCCGGCATGCCTGTCTCGATCGAGAGCGACGGCAACGTCCAGCCACCGGAGCGAAACTCGTGGGTCCAGGGGGTTTGCGCCCCGGTGGTGATCGGCTGGCCAAAGGCTGCCTTCAGCCAGAAGCCAAACGCCTCCGCATCGATAGGCACGACCAGATTGCCGTCCGCCGTCACCGCATCCTTGATCGGTGGCAGCGGGTCGCGGCCGTAGCCCAGAAGCTCGCTGTTCAGAAGCGGCTGTTCCGCCCCCAGCGTCGCGCTGGCGAAGGGCATGCGGGTAAAACCGCTGGCGGGCGGGGTGCCATAGGTCGTCTCGAACGCAAGCGCCATCTGCGCCCGCGCTCCTTGAGCTCGTGCCATGTTGTTCTCCTTATTGTCGGGTGGGTCAGGCCAACGGGTCTGACGTTGAATAATGCAGAATGACCGTGATGATCGCGGCCTTCAGGTTGGCCGCGCCCTCGACAGGTAAATCCACCGGCTGTGGTGCTTCCGCCTCGATCCAGTCGCAGCGTCCGCCCAGCGTTCTGTCGGCACGGATCACCGCGCCGATTTGGCCGCAAAGTGCAGCAAAGGCAATGTCGCGGTCTGCGCCCTGAACGATGCCTTCAAGCTCGCTGCGGTGCTGGTAATGGTATCGCAGCGGGGAGAGCGTCACCGCAGGATCGCCGGGATCGCCATCGCGCAGGATCATGAGGCCGACCGGTGGAATACGCTCGGGCAAAACTTCACCGCGCAGCACTGGCACATACGGCACCGTGCGCAACAGGTCGGCCAAGGCGGTCAGTATGGTTTCGCGGGGAGTCATCCGATCTTTCCTTCTACCCAATTCGCCACGATCGCTGCCGGTATTTCCGCCTGCGCCCGCTCTGCATCCCGCGCTAAATCCAGCCGTTTCCGGAGCTTGACCTGCGGCACCAGCAGGAAGATCGGCACAGTCGCCACCCCGCGTCCGGTCTTCGACCGGCTCGCCACCGCGCGGCCCTTGGTATTCAGCCGCCCCTCGGCCACCAGCAGACTTGGCCCCCGGCGGCGATAGATAAACCGCAGACGCAACCCGGTACGACGTTCCCATTCGCCGGGGGTGATCCGGCCGCCCCTGGTGCTTTTGCCAGCGGCAGCAGTTGGGATCGCCAGCCAAAACCCATTCTTGGACCGGATCAGCGGTCCGGTGTCATGCGCGCCGATGATCACCGGCGCGTTGGACCAGACCAGCGCCGCCGCGTTCAAGCTGTCGCCGGATTTGGGGAAGCTGGCGAGGCGAATGGAGTTGCCAAGTCGGGAGCCCAGCCCCGCGCCGGTGATCTGCGTACGCCAGGCAGATTTTAGGCCCGTTCCAGCCTCGCGCATCGCGGCCGTCACCGCACGCTCCCCCGCCGCGACCTCCGCCGCCATCATGGCGACGATGTCGGGGGCTATTTGGAGCCGCAGTTTCATGCTGGCCTCAGGTCCACGGTCCAGACCAGCCGTTCGCGATCGCGGACCGGCTCGCCTTGAATGAGGAAGGCCTCACCGTCGATCTCGATCCGGTCGCCGGGCCGCGGGTTCGGCACTTCAGCCACCTGCAGGTCGACACGGGTGGTTTCCGTCCAGAGCCGGGCATCGCCGAACTCAGTGACGTCATCGGCGCGTCGGGCAATGAGGCGCACCAGAACGGGCGCGCCGCCGTCGGCGATATAGACGGCATCGCGCCCGATGTTGCCATCGGCGAAGAGCGCGCCGACAGCGGCGGCGAAGGCGGACATCACGTCCGCCGCGCCGAGCGGAGCACCTGAGGGCGGGTGCAGATTGGCAGCGGGTTGCTTTCAATCTCCAACCGTACCCATTCGTCGCGATCCCGGTCCGGGATCATGCGGGCGTAGAGCGGCTGACCCAGCGTGTTGACCGTCTCAAACGTGTCGGCGGGGGCGTGGTAGATTTCGAACAGCCCCTCGACGCCTTCAGGATAGAAATACGCCTTGTCGGTCGGCACGCCAAATCCGAGGCCGCCACGGTAGCGGTGGAAGCTGATGCCACCAAAGCTGACCGCTTCCCCGACACGCCCCCGCAGATCAGCTGCAGCGGCCGTATTCAGATAAGTCTCTCGCACTTCCTTGTGGGCGACAAGATCAGCAAAGAAGGCCGAACCGCATTCGGCGCGAAGTTGCACCTGTCCAGCGGCGAGCCCGCCAAGACTGTCCTCAACAGTTTCGATCAGGGCTTGGCAGCGTTTGCGCAGCGCCCCCGAGCCGGGGGTGGCATTGTCGAGGTCAAAATCCACTTCCGCCGCAGGGGTGATGCCAAACTCGGTGTAGTAGTTGATCACGGTCGCACCGTCCTTGGGGTCTTTCACCACCCCTTGAATCCCGTTGAAGAGATGGAACTCAAAGGTGGCCTCGGCGTCATTCCTGAGCCGCCCCATCTTGCGCGCCACCTCTGCCTGCACCTGTTGAGTTGCGGTTTCCGAGCCAAAGTCACGGATGCCCTGGATCTCTGAGGCCCAGAGCACATCCTGCTTTTTAAACTGTCGGCAGACAAAGGCCCGCATGTCGCGCCGTTCAGGGACCTGTTGTTCGTAAGCCGAGCCGCGCTCCGAGAACGGGATCAACGACAGCGTGCCATTGCGGCTCTCAATCATAATCGTACGCGCCCGCACACCGCGCGCGCCAAACAGGTTTGCCCCTGACAAGATTGCAGGTTTGAAGGGGATGTTTTCGAGCGCGCGGGTCAACTCGATGATGCTGAAGGCGTCGCCTTCAAAGATGTCCATGGTGGCCATGAGCCGACCTCCTATTCAGGTGGGGATGATGGGTCTGCGCCGATCGCTCAGCGCAAAATGATGCCAAGGGCTGCCAATGCCGTGATGGCAGCAGTGATCTGCGCCTCAGTGGCGCCCTCGGGCAGGATGATCTCGTGGCGGTTCACGATGGCAGGGCCGCGCAAGATCACTACGCTGGCCGCGTCGGCGTCCGTTGCATCGATCGCAGCCCAGAGGATGCCGGCCGCGTTTTGGCTGCCATTTGTAGCTGCAGGTGCGAGGCCGGTGTATTTACCACCCGTGGTGATTTTGCCGAGCACTGTGCCGGGGGCAAGTTTGCCCGCGCCAGAAGCGACTGTGATGGTTTCACGGGTATAATCGCGCAGCACTTCCCAGACGAGGAAGCCGCCCGGATGTGGGCCTTCAGTGAGCGTGGTCATGCAAGTTTATCCTTTCAACTTGAAGGTGCGGGCGATGACGTCGCCCCAGGGATGGGTGGAACCAGCCCGGCCCGGCTGGGCATGGGCGTTGCTGATATCAGGATCGGTATCTGCCGTGGCAGCCAGAAGGGCTGCGCGAATGTCATCAAGACCTCTGTCCTCTTCCAAGAACCGTCCCGCCATTTGCGGCTGACCGGCGAGGCGGCACAGATCAATCACAGAGCGCGCATGCGCGATGGCTTCAGCGCGGATGGCGCTGGCGTCGGGAGCAGTGTTGGCAACTCCAACAGTGCTCCGTCCCTCAGAGGGGGGAGCTGGTTCTGGACCCAGATCAAAAGTCTTGTCAGCCGCAAGAGTTTCTGGATCCGGCGCGGGTTCCGCGTCTGGACCTGCTTCAAGGTGAGCCCCAGAAGCTTCGACGCTCTCATTGGGTTCCGTAACGGTGGAACCGGCCTCACGCGACGGCGGATCGCTGATCTGAATACCGTCGTGACTATCAACAGTTTCACCCACTCCAGCCTCTGCCGCCTCGACGGCCTCGACGGCCTCGACAAGCACTGGCGGTGCATTGCGGAAGCGTCCGATGTCGAAGCTGGCGGCAATACGGACTGGCTCTGCCATGCGCGTGGCCAGTCCCAGATCCAACGCATCCTGTGCATCGAACCACGTCTCAGCGGCCATCAGCGCTGCAATTTCAATCTCGGGCTTGCCAGATTTGGCGGCATAGCCCCGGGTCATGCTGCCCGCGATCTTGTCCAGTGTTTCGGCCATTTCACGCATGTCAGTGGCCGTGCCCATGACAATGCCAGAGGGATCATGGATCATCAGAAAAGCGTTCTCAGGCATGATGATCTCGTCACCTGCCATAGCGATGTAGCTGGCAGCTGAAGCCGCAATGCCGTCTATCCAGACCGTGACGGTGCCGGTATGACGCTTCAGCGCATTGTAGATCGCCACCGCGTCGAAGACTGAACCGCCCGGGCTGTTGATCCGCAAGGCCAGAGGCGTGGTATCCGGCAGCGCGCCCAGCTCCGCCAGAAACCCCTTGGCCGAGACGCCATAGGCTCCGATTTCGTCGTAGATCAGCACCTCCGCGCCCATCGCTTGGGTTTGGGCTTGGGTTTGGGCTTGGGTTTGGGCCCGGATCGTGTACCAGCTGTTCATGATGTTACTCCTGTTCTGTGGCGGGATCGGACGCCGTTGCGCCATCGTCCCGGTAATCACCGTTGCCATTGCCCGGGTCAGGACGGGTGGCGGGCGTGGCGCGCGCCTTGCGTCTCGCCAGGGCTGGTGCGGTACTGCAAACCCAATGCTGCAACGCGGGCCGCATCCGTTGCGTTTTCGCGGTCAATTTCCTCGACGTCGTAGCCCGTCGCCTCAACAACCTTGCGGCGCGAGACGATCCCGGCCTCCATCGCCAGAACCTGCGCCTGGATGTCCTTCAGCGGATCGACCCAATCCCAGCGTGGTGGGATCCAATTCACCGCACGGTACCGCGCAGGCGCGCCCGCAAAGTCTGGCAAGTCCAAGGCGCCCGACAGCACCGCCGTTTCCAACCAGCGGGCCCAAACCCTGCGACAAAGCTGATGCGCAACAACACCGTGCTGCAGCTGTTCAACCCTTCGGCGGAACTCGACCAATTCAGCGCGCAGGCTGGAATAGTTCGCTTGGCGCACGTCGCCCGTGACCAGATGGTAGGGCAGACCGAGCGAGGCTGAGACCGACAGCAGTGTCCGGTATTGAAACGCCTCATAGCCGCCGCCAACATCGGCAGGGCTGGAGAACTTGACGTCTTCGCCGGGCAACAACACCTGCAGAGTGCCGGGTTCCAGACTGACGGTGGCCCCACTATCGTCGGTCGCCTCGATTTCGCCCATCAGCTGCTCTTCGGGTGCTGTTTTGGTGATGAAGCCTGCGAACATCGCAGCCGTTTTCTTGCGGTCCAGTTCGGCGTCATCATATTGGTCGAGCAGAAACAACCGCACCATGGCAGGTGCCATGTGGGGCAACCCCCGGATTTGCCCCGCGTCAATGGGGCGGTAGATGTGCAGAACATCCTCGGCTGGCACCCGGGTCGTCAGCGGCACTGGCATGGTCTGGTCTGTGCTGTCGCCGGGGTGACGGCGCCGGAAGTGATAAGCCACACGCCGTCCGATCAGGTCAAACTCAATCCCGCAACGGATTGGGTTGCCGTTGGCGGCGGTCTCTGTCTTCTCGAAGGGAAGCATCTCAGACTGCAATAGCTGCAGCTGGATCGGCACCAGCAGGCCATCCTCGGACCGGCGCGGGCGCATCCGCACAAAGCATTCGCCAGCAACGAACATCTCGCGCGCCACCATCGCTTGCAACCCGTAGAAGTCGGTCAGACCGTCAGCATCCGCCTCATCGGTCCAGGCAAGCCAGAGCCGCTGCACCTGATCGCGCAGAGCCGGATCCTCGATCAGTGATGACGGCTTGATCCCGTCGCCCACCAGGTTCGACGCAAAAGCCTCACAGGCATTTGCCGCGTAGCCATTGGTCACCACCAGCTCGCGCGAACGCGCCAGCAGACGCGGACCGCCCGAAGCGACCAGCGAGTTGATATTCTCCAGGGGCGGTTGCCAGCCGCGCAGCCGTCGCTGCGACATCGCTCCTTCCAACCTGGCACGCACAACTACAGAACCGCCGGTGCCTCGGCGGCGAAAGGCATTGAGCCAGCCCATGCGTCACAGTCCTTTGGTGGTGATCACGCGCACCTGTCGGATGATCTTGCGCCCTTCGGCCGTCGCGATCTCGCGGTCCAGCACTTCGATGGCCCGGTCGATCTCGGCGATGCTGCGGTAATCCACGGTCTTGCCGTCATAGCTCACGCGGGCCACGCCAGAGGAACGTTGCGTCGCGAGAGTTTCGCGGCGGGAGCGGAGGTCTGCGGGCGTGGGCATTGAAAGATCCTGACGGTTGTTGTGCCGGTGGCAGACCATTGGCAACTGCGTTATGAGCAGACGAAGACCAATTCACCGGAGACACGACCATGACGCCCGACCAGATCCTTACCGCTTTCTCTGGACGGGAAGGTTTCCCGCGTGAAGCCATGGCTGCTGCCGGAGCAATCCGCGAGGATATGATCCCGCTCTTCCTCGAACAGATTGATCGTCTACAATCGGACGAAACCGAAGCGTTCAATGACGCGGATGTTTCGGCATTCCTCTTTGTCTACTTTCTGCTCGGCGAATGGCGCGACGCCCGCGCCTACCGACCGCTCACGGCTATGTTGCGCAAAGATCCCGACTTCCTCGACTTTCTGATTGGCGACGCGGTGACGGAAGGCACCGCGCGCGTGATAGCCGGGGTCTGCGACGGTGATCTCAAGCCGATCTTCTTGGTGCTCGAGGATCCAGCCGCTGACGAGTTTGCCCGCGGCCAGATGATCGACGCGCTCGTCATCATCGCCCGTGACCGGCCCGAGAGCCGCCCAGATGTCGTCGATTACCTTGAGCGCTTTCCATCGGCCGATTTCGACAAGCCGCAAACCCTCTGTGGCTCGTGGGCCTTTGCCGTCGCCGACTTGGGGCTCGTGCACCTGGAGCCACAGGTCCAGGAGGCATTTGAACGGGAGTGGATATCACCCGACGAGGCAGATTTCTCGTTTTTTCAGGCGCAGTTGCGCAAAGCGGTGGAGGCAGGCGAGTCGCCCTGGTTCCACATCAGCCGAAACACCCGCATGATCGAAAGCGCCATCGAAGAACTGTCGCGCTGGCACTGCTTCTCCGACAAGTTACTGGAGAACAAGGCAACGACGCAGGCTTCGGAAAGCTCGCTGTCACACCTCTTCAGCGACACCTTCGAACACGCGGCGCCAAAGGTCGGGCGCAACGACCCCTGTCTGTGCGGCAGCGGCAAGAAGTTCAAGAAATGCTGCCTGCAATGAAGCAGCATCAGACCCAGGCTGATCACCGCATGTAATTCGACGCCACGGACCTGCGCCGTGCGGGACTTCGCACCGCACGAATGGATCCGGCTGCGGCTATTTCACCTCCCCCTTCGATCTTGCCATCCCCTCCCACTTGCGCCTCGAGATCGACCCAACGCGCCTCGGACCAGCGGTCAGCCCCGACGATCCAGGCAGCAGCGCGGGCATAGACCCGGCAGTCCAGCGCCTCGTTGCGTTCGCGCAGCTTTTGCCATTCCAGCCGAGCAAAGCCACGTTTGGTGCGCACGGTCACCAGTTCCTCGGCCACCAGCTGCTTCAGCCATTCGCTTTCTACCCAGTCGGGGAGATGCACGGTGCCGGGCGGATGCGTTGCCCCCTCGGCCAGTTCTTCCTTCGTCGGGCGCGGCAGACCGAGATGGCGATAGGTCTCCGCCTTGAAGGTGGAGACCGCCACCGTCCAAAGCCGGGCGCCCCGGCGCAGGCGTTTGCCCGCGTCAGTCACATCGACATAGGTCGGCCCCGACACAGGGCTTGACCGGTTGAACCCTTCGACACCTTTCACCGGTGCGACCTGCGCCACGCCCTGCCGCCGCGACCAGCCATAGACGGCCGGAGCCTCGTAGCCGGTGTCGATGGCGAGCTTGGCCAGCCGCAACTGTGCCCCGTTTTCATGGGCCCACGTTCGGTCCAGAAGCTTTGTCAGCTCTGCCCACGCACCCTGATGATCCGGGCCACCCGCAATCACGATGTGATCGACCAGCCAGCTTGTTCCGCCGCGGCCCCAAGCCCAGACGTCAACCTCGATCCGGTCCTTCTGCACGTCGGCTCCCGCGGTCAGGAACAGCCCGCCCGCAGGCACGATGCCCGGCTTCCATGTTTCGCGGCGATCATAGAGCCGCGACCAATCCGGCGCTTCGCCGGTCTCCACCCATGTTTCGCCAAGGATGGTGTTCTTGAAGGCCCGGATTGCCTCATCCGAACCTTGTGCTGCCTCCCATGCCAGCACGATCCGCTCCCAGCTGAGCCAGCCGATCGGCGAATAAAGCGCCGAAAGGTGATAGCCGACGGTGCCGGGATCGGCGGCGACAGCGGTTGCCCGCCACTCGCCCGCCTCCAGCAGCGCCGTCTTGTGATGTTCTGCGATGGGCCGCTCGCAGCCCTCGCAATGGTATGCTGCCGCCTCAGGCAGGCCTTTTTCCCAGCGCAGCCGCTCGAACTTCAGCCACTGGAACTGGCTGCAATGCGGGCATGGCACGAAGAACCGGCGCTGATCGCTGGCCTCGTATTCCCGCTCGATCCGGCTCAGCCCCCGGATCGTCGGGGTGGAGACCAGAAACACCTTGCGCCGGTGCGCGAAGGTCAGGGACCGCGCCTCAGCAAGGCTGACTGGATCCCCCTCATCATCGGCCGAGGCCGGATAGGCATCGACCTCGTCCAGAAAGATGTAGCGCGCCGGGGTAGAGCGCAGCCCGACCGCCGAGTTCGCCCCGGTCATGATCAGGATGCCGCCCGCGAATTCCTTCGACAGCATCGTGTTGCCCGCATCGCGCGAGCGCGCCGGTTTCACCCGTTCGCGCAACTCCGGACTTTCCTCGATCAGCGGATCAATTCGCTGGCGCGAATTGCGCTTGGCCAGTTCCACGGTCGGCTGCACCGCGAGCATCGGGCCCGGTGCCTGGTGGATCGCAAAGCCAATCCAGTTGTTCCCGGCCTCGGTCGCGCCGACCTGTGCTGCCTTCATGAATACGATGCGCTGGACCGCCGAACTGGGTGACAGCGCATCCATGATTTCGCGCATGTAGGGCGTGCGCGCTGTGCGATAGCGCCCCGGCTCTGCGCTGGCCCGCGATCCCAGCATCCGGTGTGTATCGGCCCATTCCGACACCGTCAGATCGGCGTCCGGCCGCATCCCCTGACCCCAAGCCCGCAGCAGTTGGTCGGCACCGTCAAATCCATCGTTCTCAGCGAAGGTCGATGCGGACCTCGGCGAGGCTGTCGAGTTGGGCACGGACATGGGCTTCCAGCACCTTCTGCATCATGACGGGCTCCAGACTTCCATGATCCGCGATCATCACCCCCAGTTCTGACGCCATAAGTGCCGCCGCCCGCGCAGGCCACGTCACCCAGGCGTCGCGTTCCTCCCGCGCCAGCCGGAACACCAGGCCCACCGCGCGATCCCGGTCGATCAGCTCGCCCTTCAGCTTCGCGAGCTTCAGCTTGCGCTCCTGCGCCTTCAGCACCTCGTTGGCAGTCTTGGCCTGCAGAAAGGTCGTGCCGCCGCCAGTGACTGGGGCGGGCAACCCTTCCTCGCGCAGTGTGTCACCGACGGTTGAAAGCGCTGCGTCCGGCACCGGCTTCAGCTTGGGTGCGGGTGGTGGCGCTTTCTTTGCCTCGCCCCGTTGCTTGGCGGGGTCTGTCATCGCAGCCCGCCGCGCATCGGAAGCAGCCGCGTCAATCGATCCATCGGCGTGCTGAACCAGCCGCCCGGTATCCTTGGCTTTCTGGATCGCACCGCGCGACAGGCCGACATGGGCGGCATACTGACGCTCGCTCATCCCCTGCATCTCGCACCCCGTATCCTTCATAAAGCAATGATATTGCTTGGAAATGAGTTGATTACACTCTGCGAAGGAGCGATTCTGGGATCAGGAAATCACCCCGGATCGGAGACCAAATCATGACCGCAATTACAACCATCCGCATAGACCACGCAGCGCTTCCCGCACAATTCGACCGCTCGCGCCCGAACGCCGTCGCCGAGGCCATCGAGGCCGCGCTGCGCGAAGACGGGATCATCGCCGAAGCCTCGGACGTGATCTCGCATCTCAAGATTGACCTGCCGACCACCCAGCTTGCCGCTGCCAGCGCTGTGCTGGCCAGCTTGCACCTGATCTGAGGGAGAGCAGAAACATGAGCACACGCGCGCAGATCGCCATTCAAACTGGGCCCGAAGAATGGGCGCATATCTATGTCCATTTTGACGGCTACCCTTCGCACATGCTGCCCGCACTGGCGCCTTGGACGCCTGAGGACATCCTCACCGCAAAGGAAATCCGGCAGGTGCGCGCTGATGAACTGGACTGTTTCGATCCACCCCGCGCGCCACCAATCCTGCCGCATCCGACCCGCGAGTTTTGCCACCTTTACGTCTGGCAGGCCGGTGGCTGGGTGGATGCCACCGGCCCCGCAATTGATCGGAAAGCAATATTATTGCTCTGAATTGACTACGATAATCAGTCCATCAGAGCGATGATTGTCACACGAAGACGATGCAACTTACCACGGAGCCACCAAGATGACCCGCCGCGCGACCGACAATGCCAAAGCCCTCGACGCCTTCCTCGCTGCCAAGGTCGAGATCGACGCGATGCTTGCGCGCCTGACAACCCTCAGCGCGGACCATTTCGACGCCCACCCTGATGAGATCAACTGGGGCCATGTCGGAACCCTCAATCATCATGCGGGCCTACTGCGCCAGATCACCGACATCGCGTTCACGGAAGGCGAACACGCCACGTGATCTTTTGCCCCCGACACAAGGTCAGCCCGCCACCGGCGGGCTTCACCCGGTAGAAGGCACCGCATGTCGCGTCGCCTGTGAACCGGAGACGCCATGACCCAGATCCAACTCACCGACCCACAAGCCGCCATTCTGTCCACCGCCTGCGCCCGGGAAGACGGGATGGTGTTCCCTGTGACCGCCAGCCTTAAGGGCGGCGCTGTGGGCAATGTCTGCAAGAGCCTGCTGAAGCGCGGGTTGATCGAGGAGATCGTCGCCGCTGATCCCGACACGGTCTGGCGGCACGATGACGTGGGTCCTCTGACCCTGCGCGCCACACAACTGGCCCATTCGACGCTCGGGCTTGGCGACGCCGACGGTGATGTGCCCGCCCCGCAACAAGACCTGACACCTCCGACCCAGCACAAGTGTACCAAACAGGCGCAGCTGATCGCCATGCTCCGTGCCGACGGCGGCGCGACCATCGATGAGATCGTCGCAGCCTTGGGCTGGCGGTCGCATACGATTAGGGGCGCAATGTCAGGAGCGCTGAAGAAGAAGCTCGGGCTTGAGGTGAACTCGGAAAAGGTAGAAGGGCGCGGACGCGTCTATCGACTTCCGGCTGCCTAAGATCAAAGCATCCGCCAAAGTTCGCCGCCCCACCCGGGGCGGCGCTATTTCTTGGTTTGGCCTTGCGACTACGATGCTGGTCTAGACCCTAAGCATCGACGCCCCAAATCTTGCCGCCAGCCATCGACCGGCCGCCATGCGCTGCTGCACATGGGCGCGATGCGCTTCAGGCGACAGTGGCCGTTTCCGCCGGTGACGCGAGTTGTTGCAGAAGAAGCAGGCGGCAACGATGTTGTCAGGTGTGTTCGCACCACCCTCGGAACGAGGATGGAGATGCTCGGCAGTGCATTGGAGGGCTTTCGGCAATCCACCCGTCTTGCAATTTACCGGCAGACAGTGACCCAAGGCTTCATCCCACATGGGCAGGCTGCAGTAGAAGCAGCGGCCCCCCTGTGCGGCCATTTTCTTACGACGCAGATTCTTCAGTGCTTTCATGGCACGGGTACTCCATTCGACTTCATGAGAAGCGAATGCGCGACGTCCTAAGTGGACGCTCCCCGGCAGGAAGCTATTGCTCGCGCGAGACCCGAGATTTCGTGGTTCCACATGCCGGAAAGAGAAACCTGACGGATGAACCTTCAGATCTGACCAGCCTTTGGCTTGATCAAGACGACCAAATCGTCTTCGCTGATCCAAGAATACTAAGCGGCACGTTTTGCGTCAACGCCAAAGTTCGAACAGCCGGCGCAGGACGTAGGACCGTCCGATGCTGACCACAGTGAACACAAAGCCCATCTTAAGGTTCTGTACCAGCGTCGTGTGCAATCCGAAAATCGGGAAGACAAGGATCTGGGTGACAACCGCGACCCCATAGCCCACGACGACATTGGCCACAGCTTCAACCAGCGACATGGCGCGCGATTGCGTCATGCTGGCGCCCCGTCATTCATCGGCCAGCAGTTCAGCTGCGAGAGTTCGCAGCGCATGCGCTGCAACCAGGGGGACCACGCCGTTGCCACAGAGACGAAGCCGGTCCACCCGGTGGGCCAGCCCATCAGCGCCTCGACGAACAGCGGGTTCAAGGTCCGGCGTACATCGCAGGTATCGCTCCCAGCCATCGGCGTCACCAGGACCTCGCGGCCAAGCAGGCCATTGACTGGCGTGTTCGCCAATGTCGTCGCGCCATCCTTGTGATCGCGCGCCGTCGGCGTCATCCACATACGGCTGGCATGGGTCAGATCGGCCGTCCTGCGGTTGCCCGCGCTCGGCTTGCAGCCGTCGTTCGCCATCGGCGTCGGCCAGTCGCGCGCCATACCGTCCAGACCCTTCTCGTGTTTCCGGTCTCCGCCCCGGCTCCGGAAGCTGTCGGTCTGCGGCGTCGGCCACATCGCGGCGCTCGTTGCCAGGTTCATCCCATGCTTGCCCGCTTCCTGTGACGGCGTCGGTTTCGTCTGCCGGTTCTCGTTGGCACTCGCGCGCGGC